>OKWQ01000017.1_pt1 | contig 311862 bp, 250 predicted proteins | sample 1607071 | NCBI WGS metagenome assembly OKWQ01 (sample SAMN07501039, study PRJEB24779) | human gut metagenome | reverse complement strand
TATTGCTATTGCTATTGCTATTGCTATTGCTATTGCTATTGCTATTGCTATTGCTATTGCTATTGCTATTGCTATTGCTATTGCTATTTAGATTATTTTTCTTTATTCTAGTTTTGTCAATACTTTTATTTATTTTTTTGTTACATTCAATTCCAATCCCCATGTTACCTCCCTAAAGCTTATTCAAATATATACTAAACTACATATTTATCTATAAATCTATTTGTATATAAACCTGTTTAACTATATAACTTTAGAACAATTACAACACACACTTCACTTAAATATACATATTCTTAGCTAAGAAATTTCTTTAGAAATCCAAGCTTATCTAGTATATCTTGTATTTTATTGACTTTTTGACTTATAGAATCTATAGCTTTTTCAATTGAATCTACTTTAGCCTCTAAATCTTCAACCTGATTAACTTTTTTATCTATAGTACCATTATTAGTTATATCACTATTAGATGAATTATCTATAAGTTTTCCTATATATCCATCATTAATCAATTTTGTATCATTAGCAGAAGCTAATATCATCAACGTATCTATATCTGAATTTCTAGTATTTTCTATAACTCTACCATTTTTGTCACGAACTGACAATATAGTGATTGTATCATGGTTATTAAATCCACCTTCTCCAATATTTCTAACTATAACATTTACCAAAGTAGCATAGTTATTCACTTCACCATTAGGCATATCTACTGTAAGAGTCTTTGAACAATCACCCTTTATATTCACAGTTATTGGTTTATTTGTTACCATTCTAAAAGCTTCATTTACAGTATTCTCTTTTGGTTTAAAGTTTATAATATCATTAGGACTTGCTATATTTATCATATCAGTTAATTCCTCAACAGTTTTTGCTTCAAACACAGTTTTTTCTTGTAGACTTTTAATTTCATCAAAAGCTTCTTCATTTCCATTTCCACCTACCTGTGTTATAGTATTTAATTTTTTAGTACTAAGTATGTCCCTTTGTTTTGTGTTTAATTTATTACCAACCAAAACAACAGGAGACTCATTTTTTGCAGCCAATACTCCAACAGCTAACGAGTCTATTAGTTGATTCTCATTTTTACTACCATCCTTAGTTACATATAAATTACTTAAATTTGTATCAGTGTAAAACTTTTCTATGACCTTAGCATTAGTCTCATTTCTATCTTTCCCACTCACTCTTTCTGCATTAGGAAGACTCTTTTCTACAGCTCTTGAAACAGAATTTGTACCTCCAATTACATATGCTTTTATAACTTTCTCATCCCTTATAAATTTATCAAATGCTTCTACTCCATCCTTAGGACTAGACAAAATTATAGGCATCTTATTTTGAGCTGCTGGTGCTCCAACACTAACAGCATCACTTAATCCTTTTTCACCATTTACTACAGCAACTTCCTTAATATCTTTTATATCCTTAAGCTTATTAGCCAAAATCAGTGAAGTTTCATATCTATCCTTACCATTAATTCTTTCTACATTAAGTCCATTACCTTTTAACTTGTTCTCTATATCTTTATTAAGTACAGCAGTACCTCCTATCAAATAAATATCTTTAGCTCCTAGACGTTTTATCTCTTTTTCAGTCCTATCATCTAGCTTATCACTTTCTGTCAAAAGTATTGGTGCTCCTTTAGCCTTTGCAAATGGTGTAGCTGAAAGTGCATCAGCTAATGAATTGTCATTAACTAGCACTACATTAGGACTAGAACTGTATGCCTTTTGACTTATCTTTACAGCAGTTTCATATCTACCATTACCTATTAATTTTTCCTCTGTAAGTGCATATGATGGTATTATAGAAATGCTACTTAAAGTAAGCGCTATTGTCAGTATTGTTAAAATAGTTTTTGGTGCTTTCATTATTATTCCCCCTTATTTTGTTTAAAATCTTACTATATTTATATTATAAAATAACTTTACACTATTTTACAGTTTAAAATTATTACATTTTTCATCAATAATAAGAAAACTATCTAAAAATATAGACAATCCTATTTTTCATTATTTAAATGATAAAAATATAAAACAACAAAAAAGAGTGCCTCATGAACTAAAAAGTTCATTTTGAGACACCCCGTTTTGTTATTTTATATTTATAAACTTCTATTGAATATTTTTTAATAATAAAATGTATATCCTTACTATCTTTCCATTCACTATTTTCCTAAAAGAGTATTTAGTTCATTAAAAGCACTTTCATTTCCATTTCCACCAACTCTAATAGGAGTTTCTATTTTCTTAGACTTAAGTACATTTTTTTGACTTTCATCTAACTTATTTCCAACTAAAACTACTGGTGAATCAGTTTTAGCACCTAATGCTCCTACTGCTAGTCCATCTATCAAGTCTCCTTGACTCTTTGAACCATCTTTAACAACAAAAGCATATTTCAAATCTGAGCTAGGATAGAATTTATCTATTATCTTAGCATTAGTTTCATTTCTATTACTTCCTGCAAGTCTTGTTGGATTTGAAAGCTTACTTTCTAAATTTGATGATAAAGTAGCTGTTCCACCAATTATATAAGACTTAGTTATTTTTGATGAATTTAAAAACTCATCAGCACCTTGCAACTCACTTTTTTCATTAGTAAGTATTATTGGCATATTGTTATCAGCAGCTGCTGCACCAACACTTATTGCATCTGCAAGTCCATTTACACCATTTGCCACTGCAACTTGTGAAACAGATTTTATACTATTTAACTTTTGAGCTAGAGATATACTGGTCTTGTATCTATCACTACCTGAAATTCTTTCTACTGATATACCCATATTACTAAGTTGAGTTTGTACATTCTTGCTTAAAGAGTCTTCTCCACCTATTAGATAAACTTTTTTAGTTCCTAATCTTTGTAACTCTGCCTTAGTTTTTGAATCTAAGTTATCTTTTCCTGTCAAAAGAATTGGAGAGTCGATTGCTGCTGTAAATGGTGTAGCTGTTAAAGCATCCACTATTACGTCTCCATTTACTAATACTGCATTTTGTGAAGAAGTCCATCCTTTTTGGCTAACTTTAACTGCTGTTTCATATCTATCTGCTCCAGTTAAAGATTCTCCTGAAGTAGCTTGTCCAGAATATGTTTTTGTTATAGCTTTTATAACAAAATTACAAGGAGAAAATTCACTATATGTATTTATATCTTCAAATTTATTATTTTGAAGTATATAGCTTTCACCTAAGTTTGCTTTAGCCTCATATAGATAGTATCCATCTATATCAGTTTCATATGCTAAAGTTGATTTTTCTCTATTAGGATTTGCTGTGTTGTCTATAACTACTACTATTGCTCCTTTACCTTTTGGTAAGCTGTAAGAATTAGTAGGTACATTTATGTATCCAGAATATGATACTGTTCCACTTGCAAGTTTTGTCATTGAATTGTTTTGAGGAACTCCATTTACCACTGGTGCATAATATACTTCATATTTTGCTCCTACAGAGTCTGTTTCAAACATAACAGAGTCAAGTTTTTCAGAATCTCTGCTAAAATCAAATACATTTGCTGCTGTTACTTTATTTGACATTATCTTGCTAAGACCAGCATATTCAAGTTGGTACATTTTTTTATCACTATCTGGTTTTGATACTGATTTCATTGCATAGTTATCTGTATCTGTTAGTAGAGTTTTATCTTCATAAGAAATCCAGAAGAATCCTTTCATAGAATTAAACTCTCCCCAACTGCTTTTTACTAACCATGCTCCATTTGATTCTGGTTTTACATCAGATGCAAAGTTATCTTTTGAATAATTATCATCCCATCCTACTATCGCTACAGCGTGATTTAATGGAGCCCTCTTATTTGTACAGTTATATGCTGTTTCATCTTTATTAAAATATGTTGAATAATGTGCATAACCTGATGTCACTGAACCATATTGCATTATAGCATTTTTTACAGTTTCCTTATCCTTATTAAGACGAACAACATCTGTTACATTAAATTGAGTAGGTGCAGTATCCATATTTGAAGGTTTAGTTGCACCTTGTGCCTCAGATTTAAGATTATATGGTATGTCCTTTTCTAACTTAGGACCTGCCCATGCTGTCAGATATCCTATGGCTGTTACATTTGAACTCCCTGACATATCATCTAAGTTCCATCCATATTTTCCACCAGTTGCCCACCATCTTAAATGTTCTTCTGATAAGTCATACGTTCCATATCCTTTTAATTTAAGATATGCTTCTAAAGTTGACATACCTGAAAAAGACCAGCATGTATTAAGACTTCCTTGATTTTTTGCTGGTGTAGTAAGACCAAGATTCATTGGGTTGTATGCTACACTTGATTTATATGCTGATGGAAGACTACTTCTACCCTTATTTCGAAGTGTTGTACCTTCCATTTCATGTGGAAAAGGTATTACTCCATTATATTTTGCTGTGTCTCCATTTTTGACATCTTCTAGGTATTGAAGATAGCTTTCAGAATACTCTGCAGTTTCTACTCCATCTAGAGTTTTATGGTTTTCTGCTGAGACAGGTATTGTTGACACTATTAAAAAGCAAACTGTCAACAATGCTAGTAGCTTTGACAATTTTTTTGATTTATACTTTCTCATGTTTACCCCCTTATATGTATTTAATTTTTATTATATCAGATTTCTAAATTAAGGTCATATTTTATTTTGATAAAATATGGATTATGAGTACATATTAATTATAGGATATTATAGTTTTATTTTTTATAATATTTTAAGATATATTGATTTATTAATAGATGTGCTATACTAATGTTTGTTAGTATCTTTAAGTATATTTATATTAAATTAGCTTAGGAGGATTATATTTGATTTTAAAAAAGTATAAAGAGACAATATTATATTTATTTTTTGGAGCATTTACTACTCTTGTAAATATAGTTTCGTATTTATTTTTTACTAGAGTTATTTTATTTAATTTTATGGTTGCAAATGCTTTGGCATGGATACTTGCTGTTTTATTTGCTTATGTTACTAATAAGTTTTTTGTGTTTGAAAGTAAAAGAATTGAAATAAAGTTCTTATTTAAGGAATTTTTGTCTTTTGTTAGTTTTAGGCTACTTTCTGGTGTCGTTGAAATGTTAATTATGTATGTAATGATTGATTTACTTTTTGTAAATGATATAATTGTAAAAGTATTTACTAATATAGTTGTTATAGTTTTAAATTATTTGTTTAGTAAAATGATAATTTTTAGAAAATAAAAAGTAGACTACTAGAAATAGTAATCTACTTTTTTAACTTTATTTAGGGTACTTTAAAATCCATCATCAGTTACATTTGATCTTCCCCATCTAGAAACTTTATTAGTTGAAGTATTTATTTCAACAACTTCTATATATGATCCATTTTTAGCTTTTTCTACAAAAGATCCATCTGATTTTGACGCTAAGTCCCAATTTCTTACACTAATTTTTTCTCCTACATACATAGCAGAAGGTTTATCTTCTACAACTCTATAATAAATTTTATATCTTGAACTCTTAGGTTCACTAGATATTGTCACTCTTACACGATTTTTTTCAGGTATTGAGCAAGGCTTTGTACTAACAGATAATCCACGCGCTCTTTCATCATTATATTCTGTATCATTAGTTGTTGGTTTCTTTCCACTAATCGCAGGTTGCTCATTACCATTTACTAAATCAATCTTTCCAGAATTTTTTATTATAACACCTGGAGCATTATTTGATATTTTTGTTATGTCTCCATCATTTTCTATATATACATCTTTAGCATCAGCATCTATAGTTATAATCCATATATCTCCATCATTCGTATTTTCTATCTTGCATCCATTCTTAGAATAAATATCTATACCTTGTATACTACCTTCATTAATCAAAGTACCTTTCTTTATATTATCTATTCTTATGTCATCTGAAATTTCTCCAAAATTCTTTACATCTCCATTAGGTATATCTATAGTTATAGATTTTTTAAATACTCCATCAAATTCTACAGTTATAGCTTTATTTGTTGCTATCTTGAATGAATCACTTATATTAGTATCTTTCTCTGGTTCAAATATTATTACATCATTTGCATCTGCCTTTTTTATAGCAACATTTAACTCATCAATAGTCTCTACAGTATATTTAGTCTTCTCTTGCATATCTATTATACTTTTTACAGCCTCTTCATTTCCTAAGCCACCAATCTGAGTAACTTTATCTATAATCTTAGTATTTAACACATCCTTTTGAATAGTATCAAGCTTATTTCCTGCTAACACTATTGGAGAACTATTTTTAGCTGCTAATACTCCCACTGCTAAAGAATCTATTAAATCATTCTTATTCTTTGTACCATCTTTTGTTACATAAATATTTTTTATATCAGTATCTTTGTAAAATTCTTCTATAATTTTTGCATTTGTCTCACTTCTACTACTACCTGCTATTCTTGTTGCATTTGGTAAGCTTCTTTCTACAGAATTAGAAATAGAATATGTACCACCTATTACATACGATTTTTCTATATCCTTACTATCTATAAAATTATCGGCTACTTCAGTTCCATTCTCTGAATCAGAAAGTATTATTGGCATATTTTCTTGGGCAGCTATAGCTCCAACACTCACTGCATCAGCAAGACCCTTTTCTCCATTTACTACTACTATTTTAGATATAGATTTTTCCCTATCTAGCTTTTCAGCTAATTTTAAAGAAGTATCATATCTACTATTTCCGGATATTCTTTCAAAATTTATATTTTCTGCATTTAACTGCTTTTCAATCTCTGAACTTAATGCAATTGAACCACCTATTAAATATACATTTTTCACACCAAGTCTTTTTAATTCTGCTTTTGTTCTACTATCCAATTTATTACTTTGAGTTAATAATATTGGCGCATCTTTTGCTTTGGCAAATGGAGTAGCTGATAAAGCATCTGCTATTGAATTATCATTTACTAGCACAGCATTTTCAGACTTTTTCCATCCTGCTTGACTTATTTTTATTGCTGTTTCCCATCTTCCAGAACCTGTTAATGTGTCTTTTGTAGATGCATTAGATGTATTTCCATATAATGTAACAGTTAAAAATGTCATAGTTAACAAAGACACTATCTTTTTTGATATTTTCATCAATTCTTACCTCCTAATTCTTTCATAATATTTTATGGAGCATGTACATACTGTATTTTATTTATAGCTAACTCATCAAAATGAGATTTTACTGAATGATATCCTATAGCATAATGTCCACTTTCAGGATTCCATTTTTTATATGCATTCATTGCACTTAATAACTTCTCCTCTTGACTAGGTAATACCTTCCATACTTCTACATTTGGATTAACTTTTTTAAAATCCTTATAGTCATATGGTTCTACATAAAACCTTAAATCTTTTATTTTGCCTTCTTTATATAACTCTAGTGCAGCTTCTCCTAATGCCCTATGGTCTTCATGTATTCCACTAGCTTTAAATGGAGTAACAGTTTTTACTTTTGCATCTGGATACTCTTCTAAGTACTTAAGTATTATTTCCCTTGCCTTTTCCTTACTTAGCTCACCATCATGGGCTCTATTATCTTCTATATGTATATTACTTTCTTTTACACCCATTGCTTCACAACTATCCTTAAATTCTTCATCTCTATCTTTTGAAAATTCACTTTCTGATAAAGAGTACTTATGGACATCTTTAATATGATAAGAACATGACCCTCCATCATCCAAAACTTTTCTTATTATAGATTTACTACCATCTGTGCATAATATGACATGTGTATCACTTTTTTCAACATGTTCAATTATAGCACTTCCCATACTTAAGGTTTCATCATCTTGATGTGGTGTAAAAAATAAAGTTGCGTCTACCACTACTACATCCTCCTACTTTATAAAATGTTATAACTTACAATAAATAGCATAATTATAGAAAAAGATTCCTGTATTAATTAAGGAATCTTCTCCACAGTATAAATTATTACCAACCTAGTATTTTAGCTATCTTTTGTATTACTGTCAATTCAACTCCATTACCTATTTGAGTTACTTCTGCACCAAGATTTAGTTTTTTACTAAGTGCATTCTTTTGTGAGTCTGTTATATCAGTTTTAGCTAGAAGTATTGGACCTTTACCTGCTGCTAGAGGTCCTGCTGCTAATGCATCTACTAGCATACCATTATTTCCATATCCATCTTTTGCTATATATAGTTTATCTAATTTGCCATAATATGTTTCTATAACCTTAGCATTAGTATCGTGTCTTGTTTCTCCTTCAACTCTTTGAACTTTTCTATCTTTATCAATATCAGCAAGTTGATTTTCAATTTGACTAGATACATTGTTAGAACCACCAACTATACCAATCTCTTTTCCATCCATCAATTTGATAGCGTCTGCTGAAAGATCATTCCAACCATTTACTATTATAGGAGCCTTAAGTTCAGCAGCTTTAGCAGCTATACTCATAGCATCAGCCTCCCCTTTTGCACCTACTACAAATGCATCTTTAAAAGAACCCATAGCTTTTGCTACTGCTACAGAAGTCGTATGTCTATCATCTCCAGCTAGTCTTTCAATATTCTTAGTTACTGATTCTAATTGCTTTTTAGCTGTATTTGATACTGCTGATTCTCCACCTACTATATATATTTTAGCTGATGGGCTTTTCTTAATTATATCTTTTATATAATCTAAAGTTACTTTTGGTATTTCATTATCAGATGCTAATAATATAGGTGCTTTTTTAGATTGAGCAAGTGGTGTAGCTGCTAATCCATCAACTAGTTTATTTGAATTAACTATAACTATATTGTCAGTATATTTTGTTTGTTTTGCTATAGCCACTGCAGTTGCATATCTATCATCTCCAGCTATCAATTTAACCTTTGAATTACCTTCTAATGCAGCTTTGGCATCTTTTAAATCTTTTTCATTAGTACTCTCTACAGTAAGCTCTGTTGCTTTTCCAGATGCATCAGTATACTTAATAGTAAATTTATATTTTCCTGTTTCTGAATCTTTTGCTGAAATATCACTAATTGACTTTGATGTACCATTTGCTACCATATTACCTTTAACAGTTAATCTATATCCATCATATAAATCTTGTGGTGAAACTGTATTTAGGTCACTATTTTTTATAGTTATTTCGGCCAATTGGACATCATCAATGTTTTTAGCTCCTGCTACACCTAGTTTATCGATTTTATTTACTCTAAATCCTTCTGCAGAAGGGTCTAAATTTGTTCCAGTTGAATCAACTGGATTTGCTGTTAAATCAACTTTTTCATCACCAATACCTACATATATAGTTTTAGAAGTTACTGTTTCTGTTTTATCTCTTAAAGTTATAACTAACTTATCTTTAGCACTATCATATGAAGCTTTTACATCTGCAACTTTATAAATTCCATTGGTTTCAGTTTTAGATTTTTCTGTTATAGAGTTAGCTTCAGCGGAAAGGTCTGCTGAATTTTCATATTTTTCAGTTGCTTCTGCAACTACTTCATTTGCACTATTTGTTATATGCCCTTTATCTGTTATAGTTACAATAAGTTCTTTATTTTCTCCCAAAGCATTTACTAATTTCTCTAATTCATCTATATTAGTTATTATTTTTAATTTTGATAAAGTCTCACCAACTTTTATTTCATATATTGGTTGCCCAACTTGAGAACCTCCTGTATACTTTTGAGACATTAAATCTCTAACTTTCGAAACTAGTTCTGTAGCTTCTTTCTTAGTTATTGTTTCTTTTTTTACCTGTGTAGTTTCTGCAGCAAAAACTGGAGCTACTGATGTACTTATCATTGCAGCAGCCATAATTACAGAAAGATTTTTTTTATTCATGGTATTTTCCCCCTAAAAAATTCAAATTTTTATTATTTTTTCCTTATTTACCAATTATAATATATATTTGATATTATTTCAATAAATGAGACTTATTGTAATAATTAACCAAAAGATATAAACTTTTTCTTATATTTTATTTTTTTAATATTTATGTATACAAAAAAGTAACAAAATTGTAATTTTTTTTAATAATCCAGTTTATAACTAATAGACTTTTCATCTTCTTTATAGTATAATATTAAATGGAAGAAAGAAATTTCAAGCATCTCTTTTTTCCGTATTTCTCACACAGAAAAAGAAGCTGATTTTCAGCTTCTTTTTCATTTGTATTCCTTAATTATTTAATTGTAATTACAATATAAAGAATCAAAATACTTTATTTTTCATTTAATAAAAATTACATGAACTTTTTTAGTTAAATTTATATAAGTATTGCACTGTTGCTTCCCTTATATTTTTATTTAAAGCTTCAAACATATCATATCCTTCTAAAGCATATTCCTTAAACGGGTCTTTTTGAGCATAAGATTTAAGACCTATATACTGTCTTAACTGTTCCATAGCATCTATATGATCTATCCAGTATTGATCAACCACTTTTAAAAGTACTGTTTTTTCTAACTCTGCAACCTTATCAATACCAAGCATCATCTTTTTCAAGTCATAAACCCTTTTTGAAATTTCATATGTGCTATCAATTATCTCTTGGACACTTTTTTTATCTACACCAGGTATTAGTAATGTATCTGCTGGCATAAATGTACTATATAAATGTTTAAAATATCCATAATAATCTCTTTTTCTTCCAATTAAATAAGTTTCTCCTGCTTCTTGTATGATGTCTTTAACCATTTTTTGAATATCTTCTTGTATATCTTCATCATTTAACACTTTATTTCTTTCATTATATATAACTTTTCTTTGCTCATTAATAGTATCATCATATTTAAGAACATTTTTTCTTATTTCAAAATTTTTACCTTCTACACCCTTTTGCGCTCTTTCTATAGCTCTTGTAAGTGCTTTACTTTCAATAGCCGTATTTTCCTTTGAACTTGTTCTCTTCATAAGTTTCTCTATAGTTTTTCCACCATAAAGCTTTATTACATCATCTTCAAGACTTACAAAGAATCTTGATGTACCTGGGTCTCCTTGACGACCAGAACGCCCTCTAAGCTGATTATCAATTCTTCTTGATTCGTGTCTTTCTGTTCCTATAACATAAAGTCCACCTAAATCTTTAACTTCTTGTTCTTCTTCTTTATCTCCTGCACCTAGAGAAATATCTGTTCCTCTACCTGCCATATTTGTAGCAATCGTTATAGCATCTAATTTACCGGCTTTAGAAATTATCTCTGCCTCTTTATCATGTTGTTTAGCATTTAAGACTTGATGCTTAATACCTTGTTTTTTAAGCATTTTAGACAGCTTCTCAGATTTTTCAACAGAAACTGTTCCCACAAGTATTGGCTGTCTAGTCTTATGTATCCTTATTATTTCTTCTACAACAGCACTATACTTTTCTTCTTCTGTTTTAAATACTTTATCATGTAAATCAGCTCTAATAACTGGTTTATTAGTTGGTATTTGGACAACATTTAATTTATAGATTGACTCAAATTCTCCTTCTTCTGTCTTTGCAGTACCAGTCATACCAGAAAGTTTTTCATATAGTCTGAAGAAATTTTGATAAGTCACAGTAGCCATAGTTTTAGATTCATTCTTTATCTCAACACCTTCTTTGGCTTCTATAGCTTGGTGAAGTCCATCTGTATATCGTCTTCCATCCATTACTCTTCCTGTAAATTCGTCAACTATCATTACTTCTCCATTTGAGATAACATAGTCAACATCTTTTTCCATAAGCTTATGACCTCTTAAAGCTTGATTTATATGATGATATAATTCTATGTTCTTTATATCAGTAAGGTTTGTTATACCAAAAAATGACTCAGCTTTACTTATACCACTTGCTGTTAATGCTATAGTTTTATCTTTTCTATCCATCTCAAAGTCTTCTTCTTTAACAGTTTTTACAAATCTATTTGCTGACTCATAAAGTTTTAAATCCTCATCACCATCTCCTGCAATAATAAGTGGAGTTCTAGCTTCATCTATTAATATTGAGTCAACTTCATCTACTATGGCAAAGTTTAGTTCTCTTTGTACTTTATAAGATAAATCAGGTACCATATTGTCTCTTAAATAGTCAAATCCGAATTCACTATTTGTACCATAAGTTATATCACATTTATATTGTTGTTTTCTTATATTTGGGTCTTGGTTAGATATAATTACTCCTACTGTCATACCAAGAGATTCATAAACTGGGCTCATAAGCTCCTTATCACGTTCTGCCAGGTAATCATTTACTGTGATTACATGTACACCCTTACCTGTAAGGGCATTTAAATATACTGGTGCTACTTCAACTAGAGTTTTACCTTCACCAGTTTTCATCTCTGCTATCTTTCCTTGATGTATTACTATTCCTCCAATTAATTGCACTCTATATTGACGCATTCCTAATTTTCTTTTTGATACTTCTCTTACTACAGCAAAGGCTTCTGGAAGTATATCATCTAAAGTTTCACCTTTTTCAAGTCTATTTTTAAATATAGCTGTCATGTCTTTTAGTTCTTCATCTGATAGATTTTTCATACTATCTTCTAGTGCATCTATTTTATCTACTATAACATTTAATTTCTTTATTTCTTGTTCATCTGCTTTGTCCAGTATCGAATCTATAACTGACATATAAGTACCTCCTTTTCTATTGTCCAATTACTATTATACATTAAAAATCCATAATAGTAGACAATTATTTTGATTTATAGTATAATGATTTTACTTAAATAAATTAAACATCTTTTTATTTAGGTATTTCTCACATAAAATAGAGGCTATAAATAGCCTCTATTTTATTTTGCATTTATTTTTATAGTAAAAAAGACTCCTCATAAGAGAAGTCTTTTCATATTTAAAAATTTATTAAAACTTATATTACATATCTAATAAATCTTTCATTTTGCTTATTACTGAACTAGCAATACCTTTACCAACTTGAACTAAGTTCTTTCCACCATCATCATGAACTGATTTACTTACACCTACATTTTGATCTGCAGATAAGCTATCAGTAGCTAATACTATTGGAGCTGGAGAAACAGTTCCATTAGCATTTTTACCATCATAAGTAGAACCAAAGTTAGCTGCAACTGGAGCTGCTGCTAAAGCATCTACTAATTGATCTTCTTTAGTAGAACCATCTTTTGCTACAAAGTAATTTATTACAGTTCCTTTTTCGAAGTAATCAGTTTCTTTCATTACTTCTGCATTAGTAGCTTGTCTATCATCTCCACTAGTTCTGTTAGGCTCTTTTCCAGTAGCATCATCTATAGATTTTTCTACATCTTTAGATACACTGTTTTCTCCACCTATTATATCAACTTGTGCATTGTTTAAGAAATCTTCTGTTTCATTATTTATAGTTTTAGCTTTTCCATCTACAACTACTATTGGAGTAGCATCTCCATCAACTACATCTAAATCTCCATTAGATTTCTTTAATTGAGAAGCAACTGGAGCTATACTCATAGCATCTGCTAATCCAGTTCCACCAACTACAAATGCTTTATCATTATCAAGACCTACTTCATCAGCTATAGCTAAAGAAGTTTCATATCTGTCATCACCAGATAATCTTGTAACTTTAAGTCCCATATCTTTTAATTCATTTTCAACTTCTTTAGATATAGAGTTAACTCCACCAGCTAAATAAACTTTTTTAGAAGTATTTATACCACTTGTAGATTTTAAATCCATAACTCTTTTTATCTCAGATTTAACATTTGAATCTAGTTTATCTTTTGAAGTTAATAATAATGGAGCATGTTTTTCTGATGCTAAAGGTGATGCAACAAGACCATCAACTATAGCTTGAGAACCAACTAAAACTACTGAATCAGTTGCTGAATCAGTTATAGCATGCTTATCATCAGAATTATAATATTTATTACTTAATTCTATAGCTGTTTCTATTCTATCTTCTCCAGCTACAGTTACAACATTTGAATAACTGTTGTTATATGTTCTTAAATCATCTATATAATCTTTCATATCTTTTATCTTATCTGCTTTAAGAACTAATTTAACAGGAGTATTTTCTATATCTGTTGCTCCTTTAGTATCTAATCTCTTTCCTTCTGGATAAAGAGCTACTTGATATCTACCACTTACTAGTTGTACTAAATTTCCATATCCCTCTTCACTAGTTAACTCTTTATATATATCATCTAATTTATCTTCATCAAATACATATTTCTTAGCTAAATCTTCAGCACTTGTACTAGTACTTGAATCTATATCTATTGTTGATTCTTTTGCATTTATAACTTTTACAACTGTATTACCAGTATCAGTTTGAGATTCAACCTTTATATTAGATAATTTAACATTAGAACCTGATGTATCAAGTAAAAGTGAGCCTTTAGAAACATATTCTTTTCCTGCGTCAAGAGTTACAGTACCTGTTGTAGCCTCAAAAGCTTTAGCCTCTGCCCATTTTCCCGCTGTATTATTTGCATATTTATAATTATCTAAAGCTGTTATATCTGATTTTGGAGTTGCTGTAAGTTTGAATCCTGCTCCATCTGAAGCTTTTGCAAAATCAATTAAATCTTTAGCATATACAGTTTTTGTTGTAACTTTTGTGTTATCAGTATCTTGTTCTACTAAACCAGGTGTAGTTGCTGTTGCTGGTTTAGCAACTACTGTGTTTTCAAACTTAGTTATTAACGCATCTATTTCTTCCTCAGTGTGAAATTTCTTACTAGCATCATATGATATATTAAATGATACTAAATCTCCATCACCTAAATTATCTAATTTTGAATCAACAAGATTGTATAAACTAGTTGCAGCTTCTTTTTTCTTAACCGCTGAAGTATAATCATTTTCATAATCATATGTTGCAATTGTCTTATCTTTGTCATAAATAACAGTTAAATTAGTTATTGATCCATTTATGATACCTGCTTGTATTTTTTTAAGCGTATCCTTATAATCCTTTTGAACAGTTATATACTCACTTTTCACTGTTGAATCAGCAAAAACAGGAGCAGCTGAAGCTAAAACTGTTAAACCTGACATAGCTATTGCTATATTTTTCTTATTCATTTCTTAAATTCCTCCCAACATTATATTAAAATTACATCTCTTTATTATGTACATAGAATAATCATCCATATATTCCTAATATTTCTCACATCTCTATAATAATCCATTTTTATTCTTTTTGCAAGCTATTTTTTTAAATTATTATTTTCTCCAAGTTTACAAGTTTTTATACCCTAAATTTTAAAATGTAATAAACTAAAAATTTAATTTTACTTATTTAAAAACTCCTGAGTAGCATATACCTGTCCATCTGGTAATATGTATAGTCCAAATCCAGTATATGAAAAGTTGCTATTCAACATATTTTCATTATACTTATCAGACTTCTTCCAAACTGTAAATATGACATTTGCCACTTCTCTAGCATCTTTTGTTGTATAAGTACTCTTTGTAGTAAGTGGTACAAAAGCTATATTTTCTTCACTTCTCATCCCACCAGAAAATACTTCAGCAGCATTTTTACCATTTATTACATGTGCAAATTCACCTTTATCAGCCATATACTTAGACCAATAATTTGCCATTCCTTGTAAATTTTCAGACACTTGTAATGGTTCTTTACCTTTTTCTTTTCTATATGAATTTACCAAATTATACATTTCACTAGAAACCATTCTTTTAAACTCACTACTATTCATATCATTAGTCTTATATTCAAGTACATTTACTTCTACACTTATTGAGGTAGTCTTTCCACCAATATCAGTAGCTTTTATAGTAACTTTGTATTTACCAACCTTATCAGTATTGATATTTCCTATAAGCTCTGGTGTCAAATCGTTACCATTGCTATCCTTTGCTACTATATTAAGTTTACTTATATCAAACTTATCACCTTGATAAATATTTAAATTTCCAACAGTTATTGTTGGTGCACTTGCATCCAGTGATGATGCACTTAAACATTGTTCTAGTGTCTTTTCATCTATTCCTCCTAGTGCTGTGATTTTATCAGCACTTCTAAGTACAGACTTATCACTATTTCCATCAACCAATACAATAGGTGCATTTTTAGCTATAGAAGAACCAGCAACTGCATCTACTAATTGATAACCTTTAGAAAGATAAAATTCTTTTGCTGAACTATAAAAATGTTTTATAACTTTTTTATTAGTCTCAAATCTATCTTCTCCAGCTAATCTAACTGCATTAGTTTTTTTAACTAAATCATTACTTATTATCTCCTCTGAACCAAGAGCATAGCATTGCACACCTTCTTTTTTCTCAAATGGAACATTTTTACCATTAGTTAAAATTATAGGTGCTCCATCTCTTGATGCTACTGATGACGCACTCATAGCATCTGCTTCACCTGTATAACCATTAGTTATAAAAACCTTATCTATAGGTTTTATTGAAGCTATTTCTTTTGCTATAAGATAACTTGTTTCAATTCTATCATTACCACCTATTCTTTTAACTTCTATCCCTTTTTGCTTTAATTCATTTTCAACTGATTTTCCTATTGAATCTTCAGTTCCTATTATATAAGCCTTCTTTACATCTTTTAACATTTTTTCTGTGTCTGATGGTATACTGTTTCTTTGTGATAATAATATAGGTGCTTTAACTGTTCCTGCTAATCCACTTGCACTTAATCCATCAGCTAGTGTATTATCTGTATTTACTAATACTACATTTTCATATGTTTGTTTCTGTGCAATTTTGGCAGCTGTCTCATATCTATCTTTCCCTTGTATCTTTTCTATACTTGAAAGTGCATTGATATTTGGTGCTCCTGCCATTATTAATGATATTGTCAATCCTATTGATAATACTCTCTTATTTACCTTCATCAAACTCCTCCTACTAATTTTTTTATATAATTCAGCTAATCATAAATTACATCCTCAGTAGTGATTCCCTCAAAATCTATAAACTACTAAAACAAAAAACACCTAAAATACCATAGCCTGTAAAGCAATAACAAAACAGATTACAAAAAGTACTTTAGATGTGATTTTCATTTTATAATATCAGTAAATTAACAAAAAAACAAGATTTATGGAATTTTTTACAAGCTGCCTTCATTGCCATTTAAAAACTCCTGAGTAGCATGCACTTGACCATCAGATAATATATAAAGCCCAAATCCAGTACTATAAAACTCATCACTAAGCATGTTTGCATTGTACTCTGGAGATTTCTTCCACACCTCAAATATAGCCTTTGCCAAGTCTTTTGCATCTTGTGTAGTTTGAACGTTCTTAGAATCTATATAAATATATGCTATATTTTCCTCACTTCTCATTCCAAACTCAGAAAATACTTGTGGAGCATTTTTTCCATCTATATAATGTGCAAATACTTTTTTATCCATCATATACTTAGACCATGCATTTGCCATACCTTCTAGCCTACTAGACACTACCAAAGGCTCTTTGCCTTTTTCTTTTCTATAGGAATTGATTAAGTTATACATTTCAGTAGATACCATTTTTTTAAATTCTGGGCTGTTGTAATCATGAGATTTGTCATCCAACACTTTTATTTCTACTCTTTTTCCTGTACTTTTTCCCCATTCGTCTGTAGCTTTTAATGTCAATATATATGTACCTACTCTATTTGTATCTATAAACCCATCAACTTCTATTGGTAATACCTTCCCTGTGTTATCTTTAGCTACTATATTTAACTTGCCAGTGTCAAACTTTTCACCCTTATATACCTCTGTACTTCCAACTGTAATTGTTGGGGGTTGCCCATTTGAATTTGAAGCATTTATACATTGTTGTATTACCTTCTCATTTATTTCACCTACAGAGGTTATATTCTTAGCTCCTTCTAATACAGTTTTATCGCTTCCATCATTTACTAGTACCATTGGAGAGTTTTTAGTAAGTGGTGCAGCTGCTATTGCATCTACTAATTGGTATCCATCTGATACATAGAATCCATCTGCACTATTAAAAAAGTAGTCTATTACGTTTTTGTTAGTTTCAAATCGGTCAGTTCCTTCTATTCTTACTGAGTTTGTATTTTTAACTAGAGGATTACTCATTATCTCCTCTGAACCTATACAATATGATTGAATATTTTTTACATCAAAAGGCACACTCTTTCCATCTGTAAGTATGATTGGAGCTCCATCTCTAGTAGCTACTGATGATACACTCATTGCATCTGCTTCTCCACTATATGCATTAGTTAATAGTACTTTATCCACTTTTTTTATAGTTGCTATTTCTTTAGCTATTAAATAGCTTGTTTTTAGTCTATCTTCTCCACCAATTCTTTTGACTTCTATATTCTTAGAATCTAGTTCTTTTTCTACTGATTTACTTATAGTATCTTCTGTACCTATTATATATGCTTTTTTGATATTTTTTAGACATCTATTTGTGTCTGCTGGTATCTTATTTTGTTGTGTAAATAGTATTGGAGCTTTTGTAGCTCCTGATAATCCACTTGCACTTAATCCATCTGCAAGTGATTTTTCTGTATTTACTAAAATTACTGTTTCATAAGTCTGTTTATCAGCTATCTTTGCTGCTGTTTCATATCTATCTTTACCATATATTTTTTCTACTACTGATGATGCATTTACACTTTTGAAGTTTACTAAGATTAATGATACTGCTAGACCTAATGATAATATTTTTTTGTTCATTTTCATATCCCCCTGATGATTTTTATATTTTATATTTATATTATGATTATTTTCCATTTATTTTCTCTTTATTTTCCATATATTATAGAGTATATATGATATGAATATATCTCGTCTATATATTAATATTTTATTTTATTAAATTTAAAAAATTATTTTTAACTTCTTTTTAAACATATTCAAAATTGAATTTATATTTATATATATAAAAGATATCTGCTTTATTTAAAATTAAACTTAATATAGCTCAAATTATTATACATTTTAACCTCAATATTATTAGATTGTTAAGATTATGAAAATAAAATAAGAATGCATTTAAATATATAACTTTATATCTAAATACATTCTTATTTTCTATTTACTTAATATTTATTTTTCAATTAAACTCTTAATCTTGTCTATTACAGATGAGGCTATTCCTCCACCTACTTCAAACAACTTTGATGAATTTTTACCTTTTAATGACGATTCTTGTGATTTATCTAACGTATTTGTAGCAAGTATAACTGGTGAATTGTTTTTAGCTGCTAATGGTCCAACTGCTAAAGCATCTATAAGTTTATCTTGATTTGCAACTACAACTCCATCTAGCTTAGATTGAGAGTAGAATTTATCTATTACTTTGGCATTCGTCTCTTGTCTAGTTTGACCTGCCACCCTATTGTTTGATATATCTTTGTTTGCTATTTTTCCAACTTGTTCAATAGCCTTGTTAGATATTTTTTCTACTCCACCAATAAAATATATATTTGACACCTTATTTGATTTAATAAATTGTTCAGCTTCATTATCTACACCATCTTTTTGTGTAAGTACTATTGGAGTTTTTTCTTTACCAGCCAGTGATGCTATTGATAATGAATCAGCTTCTCCATTTCCTGCTCCTATATACAACTTGCTTACATTATTCGTCTTATCTATTTCTTTTGCTATATTAATAGAAGTTTGATATCTTGTATCTCCACCTATTCTTTGTACTGATATTTTTGAATTTACAGCTTTGATAGCTTCAACAACTGAATTTGGCATTGAGTTGTTTCCACCTATCACAATTACTTTTGATGGATTTAGCCTTTTCAATTCTTCTACAGTTTTTTGAGGAAGCTTTTCATTTGATGATAAAAGAATTGGTGAGTTTTTTACACTAGCAAGTGGTGTAGCTGTAAGCCCATCCACCATACTTTTATCTTCTCCATTTACTATTACAACTGTATCTGATTTTGTCCAACCACTTTGAGATATTTTGATAGCTGTCTCAAATCTATCAGCACCTTTTAATTTTTTGACTGTGACATTAGATGTAGAATCACTTGAACTTCCTCCTCCAGAGCTTCCACCACTAGATGATCCGCCTGAATTACTTCCTCCACCATTATTTCCACCATTGCCATTATCTGGTGGTAATTCATCCGGTTTTGATAATTCATTTTCAACTATGTATTCTAAACTTTTTGGAAGTGTAACTTCAACATATTTGTTTATTGTAGCTTTTCTTCCCTTAGTTGTTTTTTGTGCTAATCCAAGTTTTAATATTACATTTGAACCACTTTCTTGTGTTTCTTTACTAACAATAGAATAGTTTATCCTAATATTGTTTAATAAATATTCAAGTGCTTCACTTTTCTCTACCTTATACTTTTCAGGGTCATTTTTACTAGAACCAGTTCCACCAATTGGTTTTACTTCACTCTCATTAATAAGGGTAAATATTAATCCTTCATCAGAGCTTATATTTTCATAATCCACTGTTTTGTTGTTATATGTTACAATTTTTAAAGCTGGTTTATCGTTTGTTCCTTTTCCTAAAACTTTATAGTCAACATTTGAGTTACTGCCAGATTTTTTTACAGATATTCTTCCTATATTCAATCTATTTCCGTCTAGTAAATCTTCATTTGATGTAACATATATATCTAATGTAGTTGTATTACTTGATTTGTTGTATTCTACTCTACAAGTAGCATTTGCATTTCCACTTTTTATCTGAGATTTTATATTATCAGACCAAGTAATCTTTTCTTTCTGCTCATTATCTACTACTTCAACCTCACCTTGTACTTTTATACTGGCTTGAAATGAATATACTATGTTTTCTACTGAGTCCACAGATATATCTATAGTATTTACTTTCTCATACGTTTTTGTTCCTTGTAAAACTGGAGCTGCATATGCACATGTAGCACTACCAGTTACAGCTACTGCCATAGTTGATACTGCTATAGTTCTTATAAAAGATTTTCTTTTACTCATTAACACCCGTCCTTATCTATCATTAACTAAGTGGATAAATTTACTTATCCACCTAGCTTTTATATTTAATTTATAAATTACCCTAAATTTATGGTTACATTTATATACTTTACTTTTAATATCTACTATTTTAAAACTATTCTAGTACCTAATCTTATTAGATATACAATGTTAGTGTTAGTATTTTTACGTTTTTAGAGTTCCACCTACTATTTATCTCTAACAATATTACCCTTTACTTTATTGCTTACAGTTATAACCTTCTTATTACTGATATCAATAGAATTTCTTGTAGCTTTTCTAGCTTTACTATTACTATCAGTAAGACTTATTGTCTTTAACTCATCATAATTCTTAGCTCCTACAGGTACATACATTGTATCACTTACAAATCTTTGACCTACTGGAGTATCTCCTTGAAGGTCATTGTATCTATATAGTTCAGCCTTAACCTTATCACTTAAAGAATCAAAGTTTTCTTTTGGCATATAGTAAACCCATGTACCTTTACTGATTTCACCTAGTTCACCTTTTTCTGGAACTTCTGCAAATAAAAGTGCTTCTCCAGATATAGTCTTATTGTTTTTATCTATAAGTAGTGGTAAATTAAATGCTGGATTTCCACTGTATTCACCTGTAATAACTATTGAACCTGCTGGAATCTTACCTGTTTCATCTTCACTTGTGCTAGAGTCATCACTTTGATATACATAATCTTCTGCTAATTTTCCAATTCCATTAGTACGAGTTTGGTCTGCATTATTCATTGTGCCAATTTCTATATTATCACCTGGAGGTCCTATTATATCTAATTCTGCAACTTCTATATTAGACTTATTATTTGAGATTAGTTTTACATATCTAGCTTGGTATGTCCAAAGTTTACCATCTTTATTAAATGTAACTCTAGCTTCATTATCTTGGTCTTTTCCTCCACCAACTAAATCCTGTCCATATTCAAAAGTTCCTTGACTTACATCTTCCCAGTTCTTTTTATCATTACTTACTTGTATCTTGTAATTAGTTAAAGGATTGTATGTTGTGCTAGTATTCTTTCTAAGGTCAAATAATCCTTTTAATGAGAACTTCCTAGCTTCTGTCTCTGGTTTTGTATATTTTAGTCCTACTATAGGTAATGTTTCTTTCATATCTACTATTATATATGGATTTTCTTCTACATTTATATCAGGGTCTTTTTGAGGGTCTTTGTTCCACTCTGCTTTACTTATTATCTTTCCTTTATATGTAGTACTTGCATCATTATCTTTTATATTATCAATTTCAGGATTTTGTAATGGTCCATGTGAGTCATTTTCAGTTCTAACATCACCGTCAGAAACAGTATTTGTTATGAATGACCATGCTGATTTATTTATTTTCCCTTCATCTGATAATTTTACAGTGCCAACTTCAAATTCTTCTGTTGGATTTAGGTGATAATCATATGCAACTACCTTATATGTAAATGCTCTGTTATTAAGAGGAGATATACTATCAGTAAATTTAGTCTTGCTATTTCCTTTTGCATCCACAAATCCAACTGTTCTGTATTTTACCTGTGTTCCATTTTCACCATCTAAATAATTTCCATCACTTCTTATTATTTCGTATCCTAGTATCTTATCTTTATCCTTATCTACATCTAGGTCTATAGATATTTTATTAGATTTAACTAGAGAACCACTTTGTATTCCATCAGAAAAACTAGCACTTACTTTAGTATCTTTTGCCATACTAGCTATATTTTCATTTAAAATCTTTCTTCTAGCTTCGTCATTTACATATTGTATCTTTCTTGATTCTTTTTCGTAGTTCTTACTATCCATTATACTGTTTAATTCTGGTGTAATTTCTACTCCCCATGCCTTAAAATAATCTCTTAAATCTTTTTCAACAACACTTGATGCCATTGCTACTAGCATTTGGTCTTTTGGTAAACTATTAATTGGGTCACTACTTGAAAGTGCTCTGTATTTTCTTGAAATCTTTGCATAAAATGTATCATTACTTAAATCAGCATCTGAGTTATTCTTTAACATTGAACCCGTAAAATCATCATCATAAGCTAGATGTAATTGCCATAACATTCCAAGCCTTTCAAATACATTGCTTGGTATACCTAAGCTATTTGAAGTTACATGCTCATATATCTTATCCATTGTTGAACCTTCAAGTCTTGAATGTGTCTTATCATCAAAGGTCTGAGCAAGTAAAGCAAGTACATTGTTACTAGTTTCGCTATATGTCATCTTTCCAATATCTGTAACATGTCCTATCTCATGACCTATTCCCCATCCAAATAAGTTTCCTCCTGTAGCTTTTCCACTATCATCTATTTGGAAAGGTACTCCATTCATAAGCCCTGGAACTGAACCATATTCTACTCCTACATGTAATCCAGAAGCATACATAAATGCTCCAATAAACATTCTTTGGTATTTTATGTTCATACGAGATTTTGGAGCCATATCATTTTTAGTTAAGTTAAATTCATTATCATCTACAGTTCCATTACCATCTAAATCTTGTGTTTTAAATACTCCTCTTTCTGAGTAAACTAAATCCATTATTTGTTCCCATGCAAGCATACTATTATATAATCTATCTACTTGTGTATTTAAATCAGCATTTCCTTTTGATATCCCTTGATATACTGCTGTTGCAGGAACATTTAATGTTACTTTATCACTTTCAATATCTGTAGTGTTTAACACACCAGTTTTTTCTGAATATCCATATGAATTACCAACATTTGTTCCTGGATAATATGGTTCTCCTTTTACAGCATCTTTATATTTAGCTAATTCTTCTATATATGCTTTTATCTTTTTCTTAGATTCAGAAACTCCCGCAGGACTCTTATCATTTATTGTTCCATTTAGATTAAGATGTGGTATCTTAGTAGCTCCTGCTACACGTACTTTTATATCTCCTCCACTTGGAGTATCTTCAGCGTATCTTATGTATAAACTTCCTCCACATTCTATATCTAAACTATGAAGTTTGCTTAATTGAATTACATTTTTTCCAGTTTTAAGATTTATTTCTCCACTCTTATATGCACCAGATTCTCCATAGTACTGTGTATATATCAACTTAGGAGTTTTTCCACTTTTACTTCCAACATATACTGTGATTTCATCTCCTGCTCTAGCAGCTACTCCTAATGCCTGCCAGTCATTTTGCATACCTAAATTATTGGAATTTACAGTATACTGTCCGTTTTTATCTTTATATTTTCCTAATTTATTTATTTCTTGATTTACAGTAGTTACATCAGTAAGTGTGGCTCTATCGTTATATAAGTCTTGAGCTAATTTTAATTCTCTCTCAATAACTGTCTTATATGGATGATATTCTCCACTAGCTTTATCTGGAGTATTTAATCTATCTTTTAATTCAGTTATTTTTTCTTGAGTTACATCTTCTTTTAATTCAACTTGTAGGTCATCCATAAATAGATTTCTTACATCATCTTCTATACTGTCATACTCATAAAACTTAAGTTCTGATATATTAGACTTATATGAATAGGATGAGCAAACACTTACTTGTATCTTGGTAGCAGTTATTGGTTCTTTTAATCTAACCATTACATACTTATTATTATTTACAGGGTCTGTCTTTGTTTCAAAAGGAACATCCCCCAGATTGTGTAATTGACCATTTTCATCCCAATATCGTACCTCAAAGTCATTTATTGTCTTATCAGAAACATCAAAACGAGGTGTAGCCATAAAAGTATCCATAGTATAAGATTTATCAAAAGTTATTATTGGTCCTCTATTCGTTCCCTCAGCTGCATTATATGTTGGGAATGTCCAATGTGTTGTAAAGTCCCCATCTACTACATTGAATTTATCAAATGGATTTTTATCACTATATTCACTTTTGTCATATCCTGCTGGATAAGTAACATCTACAATGTGATTTGTTGGTATTCCAAATCCACCATTCTCTTTAGGAGTATTAATTAATCTATAGTTAGGTGTTGTTGGTGCATCCATGCTTTCAGTTGTACCTATATATGTTTTAGACATTCCACTAGTTCCCAAGTGGTTAGTAGCTGTCATTCTAACTTCATATGTTGTATTATCCTTAAGACCTTCTATCTTTGAACTTGTCCCACGAATAAGCTTATCATTGTATTTTATCCAAGACCCATTAGAGCCTTTTTCTTTATAGTACAAGTCAAAATCTTTAGCTTGTTTATGATTTTTCCAGCTTACATCAAGAGATTTAAATTTGCCTTTAACATTTATACCTTCTGGTGGTTCTGGTTTTGTGTCTGGAACAACTTGAAATTCTAATATACTATCTGGGCTAAATTGTATAGGTTTATAGTTTGAATCTACATTTTCTGGTACTCCGTCTAAGTTTTCTGGTGTTGCATCTTTATAACCACTAGACCAATCCCCATTTAAAGATTGTATGCTAACCCTATATAGTCCATATGCTTCTATATCTCTAACTTCTATTGTATTTTTACTGGTTTGTAATTTTTTAGTAGATAATACTTTTCCCTTACTATCAATTTTGTCTAGTATAAGTTCGTATGCTGATACATTTACTTCATTATTCCAATAAAAAGATATTTTTTCATTTCCAACAGCAGTGCTAGTCGATATTTTATTTATTTTAGGTATGTTCATCTCTGGCTTTGGTATTTCTTTATATACATTGTTTAAAAATTCAACTTTTGATATTTCTGCAAGATTTCTATCGTTTGCTGTTGTAGCTGTTATTTTTATAGTTATCTTTTTTACTGCTACTTGTTTACCAAGATTTATTACTATATCGCTATTTTGAACATCTGCATATGTTTCTAATGCTGACTTACTATATGTAGATGTTGTAGAGTTATCATCTTTACTGATATTACCTTCTTCTTTTGGAGTCTCTTCATCTGAATTAGGTTTATCCATTGATGAATTTTCTTTATCATTATTTTTATCTTGATTGGTATTAGAGTTTGCTTCTTGTTTATCGCTATTTTCCTGTTGTTTATCATTATTTTCATCTTTATTATTTGAGTTATTATCAGTCTGGTTTATATTTTCATCTTTATTATTTACTTCTTCTTGATTTACTTCTTCTTGTTCGTTATTTACTTCCTCTTGTTGCTCCTCATCTTTTAAGTTTTTCATATATTCTTTGTTTTCATAAGGAATCTGTTGAACATTACCATCTTTGTCAGTAACCTCAACTATTCCTTTTGCTGGAGCAGTACCTTCTGGAGCTTTTATATTGATGACTTCCATATTAAGTGCTTCTGATAAAGCTATATCCATTACTGCTGGTTTTTCCTCAGATATTTCATCATTTTTTGAAGATATTGTAACTCCATTATTTTCTCCACTAAATAAATTTTCTACATTACCATTAATATCTACATCACTATTTCCTTTTAATTCAACCTTACTTGTATCCACTATAGGATTGGTAGATACTATACTTTCTAGGCTTTTTGCATCTTCACTTTGTCCTAAATTTTTCTGTACATAATCTAAGTCAACAATATCTACCTTTCCATCTCTATTTAAATCAAATTCTCTTTTATTTGAATCTATATTCTCTAAAACCTTATTATAATCACTCTTATCTACTTTACCGTCTCCATTTACATCACCCATTAAGAATAATTCATAATTTAAAGGTTTATTTTTATTATCTACACTTGCTCTATTGCTTAATAAGACTCTTTGTGAATAACTTGATATATCAATGTCTTTAATTTCTTTGTTCTTAAATCCAGCTCCAGAGACTTCTACATTGTATTTTCCAACAGGTAAATTATTAAATACAATATTATAATATGATATATTCTCATCTTTATTTTTTATTTCACTTCTACTTGCAGATAATTTTTTTATAGTATATTCTATATTATCTGTCCCAACATTTACTGTTCCTGAATCTTTTTCTCCAAGCTTTATTATTCCACTATTGTTACTATCATCTTTTAATCGTAACTGCATATTAGTCATACTTTCTGACTCGCTATTTTTTATTGGCAGTGAAAAATTTAAATCTACTTCAAGACTCCCCCTTAACTTTTCTGTAACTGATTTTTCAACTGCCCTTAGCTTCCCCTCTAATATAGGTTCTGCAAAAACGTTTAGTGGTGCACTACACATAGATACTGCTAGTACACAAGATATTGCCTTTTTCATGAAATAACAATCCTCCCTTAATAAATATCTAATTTTTCATGAATTTAAATACTATAAGTTTCAGACAATAAAAAAAGACACTCAAAGAGAATCTTAATTATAAAATAAAAAGACTTTACTCTTTTTAGCAACTGGCTGATATGGCTTTAAAAGCTTTAATCCCTATAGTTTTGCGTCATTAGATTTCCCTAATTTTGCCATTTAATTTTCACTACTTTCTTACCCATTTTATACTATATTTAAACTTTTTAATACAATTTTTTTAGATTAAATTATAAAAAAATAACATTTATATTAATTTATTAATATAAATGCTATTTTCCATTATAATTTAATTATTTATATAGCTTCCTTACAAGCATAATTTTGTGTATATTTTCTTATTCTTTATATCTTCCATAAAATTCATGTGTAGCATATAGATTCTTATCTCCTGTTATAGCTATACCAAATCCCATTATTTCATACCCTTTATGCAACATATTAGTTCCTTCTTCTGGATTTGTCTTCCACTCATTAAAAATAAAGTTTCCTATATCATCTGCATCTCTATTTGTATATACAGGTTTATCTGGAATTTTATATTTAATTATATTTTCACCTTGAACTGCTATATATCCAGGTTTAATCTCACTCCAATCTAAGTATTTCAAAAAAGTAGAATATGAATTTTTCCCATTTATCGTATGAGATAAAGTCTTCTTATTTGCCATTAAATTAGACCAATCATTTGCTAGACCCTCTAATCTACTTGCTACAGATAATTCTTTTACCCCATTCTCTTTTCTATACTGCTTTGTAAGAGCATATACTTTACCCTTTATTCTCTCTTTAAATGCTCTATCATTTGGATTGTAATATAACCCTTGTTGATTTGGTGAAGCTTGATTTATACATTGCTTGATAACGTTCTGATTTATGCCTCCTAGTACAGTCAATTTGTCTGCACCACTTAAAATACTCTTGTTACTGCCATTTTCAACTAAAACTACAGGAGCATTTTTTGCTATTGTAGAGGCAGCCAAAGCGTCTGTTAATTGTAAGCCTTTACTTAGATAAAATTCTTTACTATTTTTATAAAACTCTTGTATAACTATCTTATTAGTTTCAAATCTATCTGTGCCACCCAATCTAATAGAATTTGTGCTCTTAACTAATTCGTCGCTGATTATTTCACTAGAACCAAGCGCATAACTCTTTAAGCCTGTCGTGTCAAATCCCACACTATTTCCATCTGTAAGTATTATAGGTACTCCATCTCTAGCAGCTACTGGTGATGCACTTATCGCATCTGCTTCTCCTGTAAACCCATTGGCTATAATTACTTTATCTATTGGCTTAATTTCTTTGATTTTTTCAGCTATTTTTATACTTGTATCAAATCTATTTTCACCAAATATTCTTTGTACAACCTTCTTTTTGGATAGTAACTGATTCTCAACATTTTTACTTATTGTTGATTCTGAGCCTATTATATACACAGTCTTTGCTTTGTTTAATCTTTCCATAGTTGTGTTTGGAATCTGGTTTTGCTTTGTCATCAAAATAGGCGCATTTAAGGCTCCAGCTAAACCACTTGCACTTAGACCATCTGCTAAGCTATTATCTGAGTTGATTAGTATTGCTGTATTGTAGTTTTGCTTATCTGCTATTTTTGCTGCTGTCTCATATCTGTCATTCCCTTTTATTTGCTCAACTGATGTCAACGCATTTACCATAGGAGTATTTACCATTACTAAAAATAGTGTAAGTCCTATAGCTAATATCTTTTTACTATTCTTCATATTATTTTCTACCCCCAATGTACTTTTCACATTTTTTCTTAGTACTCATACTTATTTTTAATCAAAAGTTACAATTTTGTTACCATATTTTATATATGATACCATAGTTATCCATACAACTCAAACAATATACCTAAAGTTTTTATTCTCTATAAATTCAAAACATTATAATTTATTTTATTTAATTAAGTTATAAGTTCAAAATAATTTATGTTAGTAATATGTTTAATCATTATAAGAAGTATCTTTTTATAATAATTTTTGCAATATGAATTTCTCAACATTATAATCAAAAAATAAAATAAGGTATCTCAATCTAATTCTAAATGAGACACCTTATTTTTATTATTTTATCTTGTTATTTGTATATTTTATAATATCTACACTATGTCTTACATATTAACGCATTGTATAATCATATATTATCTAAATAAACTTTTAATATTAATTCCTATATCTTATTAGTTCTTAGTAAATAAGTTTATTTTTTCTGCTATTTTTTCAATAGCGTTTTTAGCTATTCCTTCACCTATTTGTACTAACTTAGTAGCATTCTTAAGTCTTAACTCAACTACTTCTTCTTGTGATTTAGAAAGTTCTTCTGTAGTTAATACTATTGGAGCCTTTGAACTAGCTGCAAGTGGTGCTGCTGTAAGTGCATCAACTAATTGTCCATTTCCACCTACATAACCATCTTTTGCTACATATGCTTTAGTTGCACCTGCATAGTATTTATTGATTACTTTAGCATTAGTATCTTTTCTATTTTCTCCAGCTAATCTTTCAACTTTATTATTTAAATCTATATCAACTAATTTGTCTTCAACTTCTTTTGATACAGAATTTTCTCCACCCACTATTTCTAATTCTTTTCCTTTTAATAATTTTTCAGCATTTGCATCTAATTCGTTACCTGTAACTATTATTGGAGCACCAAATTGAGCAGCTCTAGCTGATATACTCATAGCATCAGCTTCTCCATTTCCACCTACTACAAAAGCAGTCTTAAATGTATCTTTTAATTGTTTTGCTATTTCTAAAGAAGTTTCAAATCTATCTTCTCCAGAAACTCTCTCAACTTTACTTACACCTAATTTAGAAAGTTTTTCTTCAGTTTCTTTTGATACTTTAGATTCTCCACCTACTATATATATTTTCTTAGAAGATAGATTACTTCCAAGTACTCTTAATATTTCAGCTTCTATTTCTGATGGTAGTGAATCTTTTTTAGATAATAATATTGGTGCATTTTTTTGAGAGGCAAGTGGTGCTGATGCTAATCCATCAACTATAGCATCTTCTCCAACTAAAATTATAGCTTCTGCTTCTCCATCTTTGAATCTCTCTTTACTAACTTCTACTGCTGTTGTAAATCTTGAATCACCAGATAAAACTTCTACTTTTAATTCTTTTCCATCTTTTACATCAGTTAATACTTTGTGTAAGTCTCTAACTAACTTATGGTTTTTACTTGAAACACTTATTGTTTCTGGCTTTTCATTTGCCTTGCTTAAAACTATATCAAAGCTTGATTTTTCTGGTTTATCTTTATCATCACTATCTTCTTGTTCTTGAGTAAGGATTGCTTCATTTTCAAATGTTAAAGCATATCCATTTTTAACTTTATTAACTATTTCTCTTCCTAATGTAGTTAATCTAATTCCATCAAATAATTCTTCTGCTGATATGTCTTGTAAATCTGCGTTTTTAACTGTTATCGTATGTAATTCTTTTGAATCTATGTCACCATAACTCTTTTCATAACCTTCAAAAGTACCTTCTTCTGATGTTATCACTTTTGAGAAATCTAAATGTTGGTCTCCTACATTTAATGTAATAACATTTGCTGAATCTTTTGCTCTTTTTACTTCAACTGTATTTGTAGATTTTATAGTTGCTGTTAACTTGTTATCAGAATCTTCTGCTAAAGTTGCATTGTAAGCATTAACTGCATCTACTATTTCTTGAGCAGTTTTGTAGTTTTCAATTTTATAGTCAACTACTTTTCCACCTAACACTTGATGTCCTTTATCTTGAATAGTAACTTTTAAACTTTGCCCTTCTGTTAAAGAGTTTATCTTATTTTGTAATTGAGTTGCATTAGTTAAGTTTACATTGTCTACTTTTATATCGTAAACTCTATCATTTACATTTGCTCCTGCTTTTGTATCTTCAAACTTAACTTCTAATGCTTTTCTAACCTCTTCGATTAGTTTAGCAGAATCTTTCGCACTTACTGTGTAATTTTTATCAACATTTTCTGTCACAGTATTGTCTGCGAATATTGGTGCTGCTGCACTCATAACTGTAGCACCTGCCATTACTATTGCCATACTTCTCTTTTTGTTGCTTAACATATTTATGTCCTCCGAATATTATTTTTTATTTTTTATATTCGTATTTCCCACACATAAATAATATTATATATAATATTATTTTTCAATATATTTTATGTGTTTACATAATTTACTAACACAAACACTAATAATATCTTCTTGAACCCCTTCCCCCTACTTAGCTCTCTATAATTATGCTCAAAGATAGAAATCCTATTTTATAGTGATTTTCTACTAAACAATCATATACTAACAAAAGTATTCAAACTCCATTTTTATATACTACTATGCACTAATTTTTGCTTTACTCTTATTACTTAAATATATATCACTAAATTAATATCTATCTCCATATATTAAAATATATAACATATTATAAAAATCATCATAAATTAGAGTTTAAAATTAAAAATTATTCTAATACATGTAATTGATAAAAAATAAAATATAAGAGTAGCTACTTTAAAATGAATGCTCTTATATGATTAGATATTTTTGCATAATTAAACGATAAGAAATCAAATTTAATTTTACATAAATAGAATATATTTTTATATAATAATTGAAAATAAAAGAGGATACCTCATAATGATAAAAGAATCACTTTGAGATACCCTCTTACAAACAACTAAATCAATAATTTTCTATCTTTCACACTCTTGATTTGCAACTGTACAAGAAGTTTTACAAGCTGATTGACAAGAAGTTTGACACTCTCCACATCCACCTTTTGCAGCACTTTGCTTTAAAGTAGCTTGAGATAAAGTTTTTACATGTTTATTTTCCATTTTCAACGCCTCCATTTCTAATTGTTTCCTATTGATTATATCATAAAACTACTTTAATATAAACTCTATTTAAAGTTGACACCCAATACGCCTCCAATGCCTCCTGCTGCTGATATTAGCAATAACTTATAAATCATCCCTACTTCAAATACAAACTTTTCTTGTGCTAAAAACACAGTCAAAAAAATACATACTATGTACAAAAGTCCTACTAAAAGCCCATACATAAGTCCTTTTTCTTTCATGTGTTTTGAAGTGTAAAACCCTCCTATAGCTGCAGAAATAGTAGTTATAAATGATGAGACCATAGTTATATTATCTCCACCAATATCTGTAAATGTCAAAAATAAGTTATACACTAATAAAACAGCCAAAGTTATTATATATGCATATCCTAGACCTTTAAAAATATAATTAGATTTTCCCATAAAAAAACCTCCTCTCAAATTAATATATATTCGAGAAAAGGCTTTTAAATTACTAATTTAGTCTTCTTCTATTTCTTCTTTTTTAGATTTAACAGTTCCTATAGCCCATTTTTCAAATGGAACTTTAGTTCTGTTTGGTCCTAATTCTAATATTACAACATCATCTTCAACTTTAGCTACATTAGCTACTATTCCACCTATTGTAATGACCTTGTCTCCTACACTTAGGCTACTTCTCATTTCTTTTAATTGTTTGTCTTTTTTCTTTTGAGGTCTAATCATTAGGAAATAAAAGATTGCGATTACTACTACCCATAGACCTATACTCATAATTATTTGTTGCTGTGGCATTAATTTTTCACTCCTTTGTAAATTATACTCTTTTGTAAATCATAATAAATGTTTATATAACAATTTACTTTCTCTATCTTTGAGTACTATTGAATATTATATATTAAAATGATTATAATTAATAGTGCAAAACCTATATTTCATATCCATATTTTGCAAAAAATTCATTTCTAAAATCAAGTAATCTATCTTCCATTATCGCTTGTCTTATTTGTTTCATTAAATTTAATAAAAAGTGAAGATTATGAGTAGTTATTAATCTTGCACCCAGTATTTCATTTGCTTTTATAAGGTGTCTTATATAAGCTCTTGAATAGTTTTTACAAGCATAACAATCACATTCAGGGTCAAGTGGAGTAAAGTCTTCAGCATAAGTTGCATTTCTAACTACTACTTTACCTTGGCTAGTCATTGCAGTTCCATTTCTAGCGATACGAGTAGGTAGGACACAATCAAACATGTCTACTCCTCTTATAACACCTTCTACTAAGTCATCTGGACTACCAACTCCCATTAGGTATCTTGGTTTATCCTTTGGCATAAGTGGAGTTGTATGCTCTAACACGTCATACATAAGTGGTTTTGGTTCTCCAACACTAAGTCCACCAATAGCATATCCTGGTAAATCAATATTAGTTATTTCTTTTGCTGATTGTTCCCTTAAGTCTTTATACATCCCACCTTGTATTATACCAAATAAAGCTTGCTTGTCGGTATTATTATGAGCATCTTTACATCTTTTTAACCATCTTGTTGTTCTTTCTAAAGAATTTTTTACATATTCTCTATCTGATGGGTATGGTGCACACTCATCAAATGCCATCATTATGTCTGAACCCAATGCATTTTGTATTTCCATAGCTTTTTCTGGAGTTAGAAAATGTTTTGAACCATCTAAGTGTGACCTAAATTCTACACCTTCTTCTTTTATCTTTCTTAAAGGCCCTAGACTAAATACCTGGAACCCTCCACTATCTGTAAGTATTGGTTTATCCCAATTCATAAACTTATGAAGACCACCAGCTCTTTTTATAAGTTCATGACCTGGTCTCATATATAAATGGTATGTGTTACTAAGTATTATTTGTGAACCAATCTCTTTTAATTCTTCTGGTGTCATAGATTTTACAGTTGCTTGAGTTCCAACTGGCATGAATATTGGTGTTTCAATAATCCCATGTGGAGTGTGTAATCTTCCTAACCTTGCACCACTCTGCTTACAAGTCTTTATCAATTCGTATCTTACTGCGTACATAAAGTTCTCCTTAATCATATTTATTTCTCATTATTTCTTAAGATATATTTGTAATAAGCTATTCATATAATTTATTGTCTAAATAGATTTATCTTCGTCTTCTTTGTTCTGTTGTTCCTTAATTGCTTCTTCATCATGAATACTCATTATATTAAGAGCACTCTTGTCTTTTGTTACTAAAAACTTTTTTATAGCAAATAGTCCTGCTATAGCTATAACTCCTATTAAAACATCTATCATACCTTCATTTTTAGGCAGTAGCAACATTTTTCTAGCAATTGCGTAAAGTAATGCCTCAATAAATGCTCCTGGTATATGAAGAGATAGCATTACTACAAGTTCAACACCTATTACTAAAAGTAATATTTGTGCTAAAAAATCATTAAGCTGACTGTATTGTACTGGATTTTGAAAATCAACTATATATGCTCCCCACATAAGTCTTAGAACATCTATAGTTCCTAAAAATACTGCTATTAGAACTACTACTGCTAAAACACGTTCAAATATAAAAGCAATCTTTAATATAGGGTTATTCTTTTTTTGTTTTTGTAAACTATGCATCCATTACCTCCCTACTTTATAATCATAGCATCTCCAAAACTGAAGAATCTATATCTTTCTTTTACTGCCTCATTATATGCATTTAAAACATTATCCTTTCCACAAATAGCACTTACTAACATTATTAGTGTAGACTCTGGTAAGTGAAAATTAGTAATAAGTTTATCTAAAACTTTAAATTTATAACCTGGATATATAAATATTTCTGTCCATCCACTAGTTTCTTTCATCTTTCCATCCTCATTACAAGCTGATTCTATAGTTCTACAACTGGTAGTACCAACACATATTACATTTTTTCCATTTTCCTTTGCTCTATTTATTTTGTCAGCTGCTTCTTGGCTAACCATATAATATTCTGAATGCATCTTGTGATTTAAAACATCCTCTACTTTTACTGGTCTAAAAGTTCCTAAGCCAACATGTAGAGTTACAAAGGCTATATCTACACCTTTTTCTTTTATTTTATTTAACAATTCTTCTGTAAAATGTAATCCTGCTGTAGGTGCTGCTGCTGAACCATTATGCTTTGAATAAACAGTCTGGTATCTTTCTTTTTCATCTAGTCTAGCAGTGATATATGGAGGTAGTGGCATATTTCCAAGTTCATCCAATATTTCTTCAAAAATTCCATCATAATGGAATTTTATAATTCTTGAACCTTCATCTGATAAATCTACAACTTCTCCAATTAGCTTTCCATTTCCAAAAGAAAATTTAGTCCCTACTTTTGCTCTTTTTCCTGGTTTTACTAAAGCCTGCCAAGTATCTTCCTCTGTTCTTTTTAATAATAAAAACTCTATTTTACCTCCAGTTTCAAGCTTCTCTCCTATTAATCTAGCTGGTATAACTCTAGTATTATTTAATACTAAGCAATCTCCTGGATTTAAATATTCTATTATATCTCTAAATACTTTATGTTCAATATTACCTGTCTCTTTATCTAATACCATCAATCTTGAGCTAGCTCTATCTTCTATAGGAACTTGAGCTATAAGTTCCTGTGGTAAGTCAAATTTAAAATCACTTGTTTTCAATGTTAAACTTCCTCTCTTAAAATTTCTCCAGCTACAATAATATCAAAAAAACAACTTATTTTCCACAATATTACCATAATCTATCAAGAAATTGCTATTTTTAACAGACACCATATCCACAATATATAGATATTTTTCCACGATATACATGTCTTATCCACAATATATAGATACAATACACACAATTTTTATCGTGTTTATCCACAGTATCTACAGATATAATTACCATTTTGTGGATATGTTTGAATTTTTAGCCATTTTAGAAATATTTTAATTTAATGACTCTTTTATTTTATAAATACTCGTATAATCTATTTTTATTTTTCATTAGGATATGGAATTTTTAAGTGTTCATATGCTAATGGCATGGCTACTCTTCCTCTAGGACCTCTATTTATAAATCCTAATTGAAGCAAATATGGCTCATATACATCTTCTATTGTATTTCTATCTTCTCCGATAGAAGCTGCCAATGTATCTAAACCCACTGGTCCTCCTCTAAATTTTTCTATTATAGTCATAAGAAGCTTCTCATCTACAAAATCAAGACCCAAACTATCGACTCCTAAAAGTTCCAGAGCATCTTTTGCCACTTTATCAGTTATTTTTCCATCAGCTCTGACTTGTGCAAAATCTCTAACTCTTTTTAGTAATCTATTTGCTATCCTTGGAGTCCCTCTTGAACGTTTTGCAAGTTCTAATGCTCCATTAGACTGTATCTCTGCATCTAAGATGCTTGAAGACCTAAGTACTATTTTTGAAAGTTCATCAACTGTATAATAGTCCAATTTACAAATAACACCAAATCTATCTCTAAGTGGATTTGTAAGCATACCAGCTCTTGTAGTAGCTCCAATAAGTGTAAATTTAGGAAGGTCAAGTCTTATGCTTCTAGCAGATGGCCCTTTCCCTATTATTATATCTAGGCAAAAATCCTCCATTGCTGGATATAAAACTTCTTCAACACTTCTATTGATTCTATGAATCTCATCTATAAATAAAACATCATTTTCATTTAAATTCGTAAGTATGGCTGCCAAATCTCCAGCTCTTTCTATTGCAGGTCCTGACGTAATTCTTAAATTTACCCCCATCTCATTGGCTATTATACTTGCTAGTGTAGTTTTTCCAAGACCTGGTGGTCCATATAAAAGCACATGGTCTAACTGCTCATTTCTCGATTTAGCTGCTTCTATAAATATACTAAGTTGTTCTTTGGATTTTTCTTGACCCAAATAATCTTCTAAAGTTTTTGGTCTTAAACTGTTTTCTATATCTATATCTTCCATCTTCATTGTAGAAGTTATTATCCTATTTTCATCTTCAAAACCTTGCATTTATACCCCTCCTCTCGTACTTTTGAAAATCTACTTTATATATTTTCAAATTTACATAAACTCCTTAAATATTGTTTTAAAATCCAAATATTATAAAATCCAAATACTATTTCAAGGATTTACTCATTATATATGTAAGTGCTTTCTTTATAATAGCTTCTGTATTCATACCATCTTTTTTACATTTTTGAACTGCCTCTTTTGATTCCGACAAAGTATAGCCTAAAGCTACAAGTGCATCTACAGACTCATCTTGTGATATCAAGGTAGGTTTTTGTGATAATAACGTTGGTTCAAACTCTATGTTATTTTTGTCTACCTTATCCTTAAGCTCTAAGACGATTCTTTCTGCTGTCTTTTTACCAACACCAGGAGCTTTGGATAATTTTCCAATGTCTTCACTTAAAATATATGCTCCTAACTGTGCTGGTGATGCAAATGATAGTATTGAAAGCGCAACTTTAGGTCCTATTTTAGATACAGATGTTAGTAATTCAAACATCTTAAGTTCTTCCCTACTTACAAAACCACAAAGACTCATATCATCTTCTCTTACAATTAATTTAGTATATATTTTTGTGGCTTCTCCCACTTGTAAATTCATTATTGTATTGGATGATACATTTATTTTATATCCTATCCCATTATTTTCAACAACTATACTGTCTATATAAATTTCTTCTACTGTACCTTTTATATAACTATACATACTTACCACCTATATTCTTTAGAGTTTTTTCAAGTTTGTTTGAATGAGCATGGCAAATAGCCACAGCTAAAGCATCTGCAACATCATCTGGTTTTGGAACTTTTTTTAGACTTAAAAATGAAGTTACCATCTGTTGAACTTGTGCCTTATCTGCTCTCCCATATCCAACTACACCTTGTTTTACTTGAAGTGGAGTGTATTCATATACAGGCTTCCCATTATGAGCACATGCAAGCATAGTAACACCTCTAGCTTGTGCAACTGTTATAGCTGTTTTTACATTCTTGTTAAAGAATAATTCTTCCATTCCAACTTCATCTATATTGTAATTCTTTACTATTGTATCAATTCCTTTATACACAAGTTCCAATCTTCTCGATATATTCATATGGGCAGGTGTTGTAACTGCTCCATAATCGATTGCTTTAAACTTGCTATTTTTGTATTCAATTATACCATATCCAACTATGGCTATACCTGGGTCAATCCCCAATATTATCATTTTTTAAAATTCCCCCTAAAAATAAAAGAAATACCAAAATGTATTTCTCATAAAAACTTATGTTCTAAATCATTATATCATAAATAATATTAACAAATCATAAAATGCTCTATGTAAAATATAAAATCAAATAAAAAAGTTATATCAAAGCAAGATTTTACCTCAATATAACTTTTATATTTATTACAAATAAATTATTGTATTTTTATAGGAATTAAATGTGACTACAATTTTAATACTAATCTATTTAATATTAAATTATTTATTATTAATTTACTTAGTATTTAACTTAAAATAATATTAATTTACTATTAACTTGCAAAGTCTTCTAATCTTGAATAGGCCTCTTCTTCAGTATCCATAACTACACCTTTTTTGATTTCATCTTGAACTGTTTTAGGAAGTGAATCTACTCTTATTTTTGTTTTTTCTACTAATGTTTTACTTCCACTATCATCATATTTATATAGTGCTATATTTCCATTATCATTTTCAATAGTATATTTACCTTTTATAGTAACATCCATTGCTTGTACATCTTTATTATCACTATATTTAGATTCTACCAATATGATTTCATTTTTATCCATACTCTTTATTTTTTTAGTTGGATATTCTTTTTTAAAATATGATACTATTTCTGACTTCGTCTTATCTAATAATGACTCTGGAACTATTCCTGCCATTGTAAGTGTTCTCTTATAGTTAGTTTCATTTTCGCCTTCACTTTGAAGCCAAACTTCACAATTTTTATTTAATCCAAAAGCTTCTTTTGACTTTTCATTCATATTCGCACTAGTACTTACAACTTCACCAGTTTGAACTCCATTGTGTTTTAATCTTGTCCCTATATAAACTCCGCTACTTAATACAAATACTCCAACCAGTATTAAGGCAGATATTTTCCAAGGAAATAATTCTTTTTTCTTCTTTTCAAACATTGATTACGCCTCCTTTTTCTATTATTTTCTCCAAGCTGTAAGTTTTTATACAATTTAGGTAAATTTTAGAAGAAAATATATTTATATTTCAAATTACTCTAAGAATAGATATTTTCTAAAAGGTAGTTTTCTCTTAATGGTTATATTCTTGTAATTATATGGACATAATTTATAATAAATAATCGTTTAGGAGGTAATAACTTTGGAAAGAATAAACTGTAATGTAATTAACTGTTCACATAACAACAGCCATATATGTTATGCAGATAAAATTTTTATAAATGGTGAAAAAGCTCATAATGACAGACATACTTGTTGTAGTTCATTTTTAGATGAATCTATTTATAGTAATTTATCTAGCAACGTTAATAATAGAAATTGTGAGGAATTAGTTTGTACTGTAAAAAATTGTAAATACAACAAAGATGGTAGCTTATGTACACTTGATAATATATTGGTTGCTCCTGAAACTGATAGAGTAAACCTTTATATTGAAACATGTTGCTCTAGCTTCGAATGTAAATAGTCATAGTATAAATATAAGGGTGTCAAATGTAATTAAACTAACATAGTGTAGAGTATCTACAACTATTAGTTTGATTATACTTGACACCCTTATTTATTTTAAATAAAATTTCATTATTATAACCATGTTTATAATGTTCTAACTGTAATTAAATTTGATAAATTTCTATAAATTGGTATAATCAATATGTAAATTGAATTTAGCAAATTAATCATAAAAATAAAATATCGAGTATATAGTGTTATACTAACTAGAAATGAGGTGCTTATGAGTACATTTTATATTCAATTTCTTTATTTTGTAATTTATAGCTTTATAGGATGGTGTTGTGAAACTACATATTGTTCAGTTTTACAAAAACAATTTGTAAATAGAGGTTTTTTAAATGGTCCATTTTGCCCTATATATGGATTTGGAGCATTAGCAATAGTTGCTACATTGACTCCTTTTGTACACAATATTCCTTTGTTATTTTTGTTTAGTATAATTATAACTAGCATAATGGAGTATTGTACGAGCTTTATTTTAGAAAAAATATTTAATATGACTTGGTGGGATTATTCTAAACATAAATTTAATATTCACGGAAGAGTTTGTCTGGAAAATTCACTTATGTTTGGTGTATTATCATTGATTGTAATGCTTATAGTACATCCTATTGTGGTTGATTTTATTAACTCTATCTCTAAAAATGTGCTATTTATATTTGCTATATCTATAGAAATTTATTTTGTTTTAGATTTAGTTATCACAGTCCATACAATTTTACAATTAAATGGTAAGTTAAAACAAATCAATCTTATAATTAAGGAATTAAAAGATAAGAAAGAATACTACAAACTTATTACACAAGAAACTATAGAAAACAAACTTGAATCTTTAGTTGAAAATAGACTGGATACTTTGGAAGATAGGTTTGAAATACTTAAAGAAAAAGAAAATTATCGCTATGCTAAAAATCGTATTGATGAGCTAAAAAATAAACTTAATACTTTGCTGTCTAACCACAAATTACTTCATAGACGTATAATCAAAGCATTCCCCAACATAAGCTCTAATAAGCATACAGATATTTTAAATAAAATCAAAGAAAATATTAAATCAATTAAAAAAGATAAATAATAAAATAAACACATAAGTTAAATAATAAAAATACTAATACATAAGATTAAGGTTTAGAATATTTTTTGTAAAATACTCTAAACCCTAATTAATATACTATTATTTTTAATCTTAATTTATAATTTTAGTTTATTTTACTTTTAACACAGTAAATTTAAGCGTTTAAACTTCAATACACTAATATACTACCCCATCAATATCTCAACTGATTCTCTAAGTGTGCTAATCTCTCCCACATTTCCAGGGAAAATGATATATGGCATATTAGGAAATTTGCTTTCTTTGCCTGTCATCCATACTGGTATACCAGGTTTTATCTGTCCCATTACTGTAGCTTTTTTTACTCTTAGTGCTTTAGTACCAACATCACTAGAAGTAATTCCACCCTTAGCTATAATAAAATTTGGTCTTACATTAAGCATACCAATTATACTGGTAACTGCATCTGATATTTCTACAGAAATCATAAGCTGTTTATCTTTATCATTCGTATCCAAGTCAAAACGCTCTCGTCTAGTATAAACAGCAACAGTTTTACCCCTGCTTATTTTTTCCTCTACAACTTTTATAACTCTTTTTACCTCATTTTTTAGACCATTTTCTTGAAGAACTAAATGTTGATTAAATTCTATAAATTCTATCGGATATTTACAATTTTTAAGTTCTTCTAACTGTTGGGTAGTCTTATTCACATGTGAACCAACAAGTATAATTCCTCCATTGTTATTACCTTTTGATACTAATTCATCCTTAGTAAGTAGTTCCTTGTCACTCACTCCGCCAAGTACTTTTGTTATGGCAGCAGCGCTTCTAAACATAAATTCCTTACCACTATTTACTGCTCGTATAAACGCAATTGTAAATACCTTTACATCTACATAATCGGTTGCATTTACAATAATTTTATTGAATCCTTCAGCTTTTTTAAGTTTTTCTGTTATAGCTTCAATATTTAGCTCTCTAAGTTCTTTTGACGAAATATATATCATATCACTAGATTTGTACTTTCCATTTGTCTTTTCTTCACACCACTCACCTATATCAGATGATTTATATCCAAAAGATTTATCTTTTGCAAATTCAGTCATTCCTGCTGGTACAAGTATTTCTCCTTCTTTAACATAATGTACATTATCTATAGTAAACCTACCACCTTCTTTAAAAAATGGCATTATTATTTCCCCCTGAAATAACTTCCCCGATAATCTCTCTACTTCGCTTTTTAATAAATTAGTTTCAAGAGGATAATGTCCTCTCATAGTAGAATCACTACGACTTATGATTATAAAATCCTTATTAACTTTCTTTGATACATCCACAATATTCTTTGAAATTTCTTTATGTGCTTTTGTAGTTTGAGCAACAGTAAATCCCCTTGAATTGGTAAGTATAAAAAACATACTATTTTTCTCATTAAAGCCTTGTTCCATACTATCCTTATCCCAATCAGTATAAACAGAAATATCATGAACTGTTTGTACACCTGTTGGGTCATCATCTAATACAACAATTTTTCTATCTAAATGCTTAAGCTCATCTGCAAGAAGTTTATTTAATCTATCCTCATCTACTTGTTTAAAAGTATTAAGTATATCTATGCTAATTGGTTTTACTTCTCTCATTTAAAACGCCCCTTTATGTAATTTGTATAGTCTAAATGTAATTTATATGATATAAACAATAGTTTGTTATTTATAGACCTGGAAGTGGTATAATTCCATTTATAACACTAAGCAATAAAACCATTATAAATGCTACAACTCCAGCAATGGTTCCTCCAATTGTCCAAGAGTTTAAAGTATCTTTAACTGATAATCCACTAAATCTTGAAAGTACCCAGAATCCAGAATCATTTGGAAGGGAGAAACCAACTCCTCCAGCACATATAGCAAGCCCTACTAAAACTGGTGACATTCCAGTTGCCAAAATTGTAGGTCCTAAAATTGATGATGTTGTTACTAAGGCTACAGTAGCAGAACCTTGAGAAATTCTAAGCAAGGCACTTAATAAGAATCCAAGCACTACAACTGATATACTAAGACCAGACATAGTATCAACTAAGAAGTTACCTATACCACTTGCATTTATAACACTGCCAAACGCACCACCTGAACCTGTTATCAATAATATTAGCCCTGCTGAATCAGCAGCTTCAATAACTACATCTCCCATAGGTTTATTTATGTATTTCTTTAAAAATCCTATTGCCACCAATATTCCAAGAAGTATTGCTATGTTTTTATCTCCTATAAATGCAAGTACTCCACTCATTGTAGAACCTTTTTCTAAGAACATACTAAATACATTTGATATAAGTATAAGAAGTATTGGGAACAATAAAGAAAACATAGAAATTCCAAAACCTGGTACTTTAGAAGAATCATCATCTTCAATTTTTATGCTATCTTTTCCCTGTTCTAAATTTTTTTCTCTATCATTCTCATCAATAGCATAAGCTGGATATTTTTCAAAACGTTTTCCATAAATCCATCCACCTATAAGAGCTGCTGGAAAAGCAACAATTATAGAATAAAGTATAAAACTACCTACATTTGCATTTACATTTGCTGCAACTGCTAAAGGTCCTGGTGTAGGTATTACAAGTGCATGACCTACTATAGTCCCAACTCCTAATGCACATACAAAAACCATTAGAGATTTCTTAGTTACTCTCGAAACATACTTAATTATAGGCATCATTATAACAAAAGCTGCATCCATAAAAACTGGAATTGAAATTAAAAAACCTGCTGTAGTTACTGCTAAAGCACTGTTTTTTTCTCCAGTCTTAGCTAACAACCCCTTTGCAATAGATTCTGTTGCTCTTGATTCTGAAAGAATATTTCCAAATATTATTCCAAGTCCAATTACAATACCTATACTACCTAATGTATTTCCAAATCCAGTCGATATTGTGGTTGATATTTCATTTATAGGCATTCTAACCATAAAGCCTGTAATTATAGATGTTATCAGTAATGCCAAAAACGGATTTACTTTAAATTTAATAATCGATACAAGTAAAATTCCTATAGATATAACAAATGCTATCAAAAGTCCATATCCTGTAATCATAATCTTTACCCCTTTATCATTCTACTTTATTATTTATCAATTTTATTTTTCTTTTACTATGATAACTTAACCTCGCTGTATTTATATAATCTAATCCTAATAATATGTATTTAATTATATTGATATATTTAAATATTAATTATCGTATTTTTTTATTTCAACACCTGCCAACTTTTCAAAATACTGTGCTATTCCACTATGGTCATCTTCCAAATGTCCATGTACTTTTAATGTCTGCATAATTTCTAATAATTGACTTGTCATAGGTAGCGGTACATCTAAATTGTGTGCTGTTTGCATTACATTCTTAATATCTTTCAAATTAATAGATATTTTTCCACCTGGTTTAAAATCACGATTCATAATCATTGGTATCTTCGCATCCAATATTGTACTACCAGCTAGGCCTCCTCTTATTGCCTTATATACTTTTTCTGGGTCTGCACCTGCTTTTGCTGCAAGTACAAATGCCTCAGAAACTGCTGCTATCGTCAAATTAACTATTACTTGGTTTGTAAGTTTTGTAACACTTCCACTACCATTATCTCCAATTAAAATAGATGAGCTTCCCATTATATTAAAAAATGGCTCTACTTTCTTATAAATTTCTTCCTTACCACCAGCCATAAAAGCAAGTGTACCATCAATCGCTTTTGGCTCCCCTCCACTTACTGGTGAGTCTATAAATTCTAATCCCATATCTTTTAATTTATTTGCACACAATATTGATTCTGTAGGAGTAACTGAACTCATATCGACTACTATACTTCCTTCTTTTAAAGTTTTTGCCAATCCATCCATCCCAAACAATATATCCTGTACAATAGTTCCATTTGGAAGGATTGTAAATACAATATCACATTCTTGACCCATTTCTAAAACACTTGCGTATTTTGCTCCACATGATATAAGTTCATCCACAGCAGATTTATTAATGTCATACACCAAAAGATTACATCCATCTTTTAATAAATTTTTTGCCATTGGCTTTCCCATTATTCCTAATCCAATAAATCCCAATTTCATTTTATAACCCTCCATATCTTCACATTTTTGAAAACGTTTTTTATGTTTTAGAGTATACTACATACCAGTATACCGGTCAATATAAAATATAAAAGTATTTATTTTAACAATAAATAGTAATTTTTAAAGTCATTTATTATATTTAGTCATCCTATATAAGTTTTAATACATACTATTGTTTTCAAATATAATATACTACTTTTACAGTTTTGTATTTTAACTAATTTCAATTAGTTTTAATTAATCTGCCTTTAATGTTAATCATGCTTCACACTTCAATAATTTTTTATATTTTTTAATCTTATCTGCAATTTAAATTGCAAAAGATTGACCTTATTTTCACTATGTTGTATGCTTAAAATTATATAAGTTTTTGTATTTTTATATTGTTTAGGGGGGTATTATTAAGTATGGCTACATTTAAAAGATTACAAGAACAAGCATATGACTACTTAAAAGAATTGATACTATCTGGAAAAATGATAGAAAATGAAATATATTCTGAAACAAAACTTGCTAGTGAAATAGGTATCTCTAGAACACCTATAAGAGATGCTCTTCAAAGACTTAGTCAAGATGGATTTATAGATATAATCCCAAGCAAAGGATTTAGAATCCATCAAATTACAGCAAATGAAATTGTAGAGATATTCCAAATACGCTCTGCAATAGAAGGATTTTGTACTTTTTTAATTACAAGTCAATACAAAGAAGCTAGAGCAGTAGAAACTATAAGTAAATTAAAACATCTTTTAGATAAACAAAAAGATATTTTATTAGGTGATAAAAATTTAAACTCATTTGCAGAATACGATACATTATTTCACACAACTATAGTTTCATATGCTCAAAATACTGAATTTGACAAAATGTTTAACAATTATATGTACAGAATAAAAAAATTAGCTCTCGATTCATTGTCACATGAAGGAAGGCTTGAAACAACATTAAAAGAGCACACAGATATTTTTAATAATATTGCAAATGGATGTATTGAAGATATTTACAGAACTACTCTCATTCATATGGAAACTCCTAAATACATTAATTTAGAAGATTTTTGTAACAATAAGTTATTTTAGCATTATACTTTCATTTATTAAAAATATATCTATCTCAAATTAATTTCCTAATTTATAAAAAATATTCTATAATTATATTGTAACTAATACTTATTCTAAGGAGTGATTTTTTTGAACGAAGATGTTGTAACTAATGAAACTATTGACAAAGATTATGCTATTGAAGAAGTTCGTATGGCATGCAAACATTTTGGTGATTTATATTTTTATTTTTCCAAAGTGTTATTTGAAGAGTTTGGTGAAGATAAAACTAGCGAAATATTAAGAAAAGTTTTATTTGAAAGGTCTGAAGAAAGAGCTATTGCTATGAGAGAAAGAGCTCATGAAAATGGAGATGAATTAATCGCAGACAATATTATTAGCACAACTGATGTTCCATTTCTAGGATGGGTTCCTGAATTTGAAGAGTTACATTGCCCCTATGGAGCGTCCTGGCTTTTAAGATTTGAGGAAAATCCTTGGTTTAAAAAATTCGCTTCTCTTTACTGTGATGTTACAGATACTACTGTAGCTGAAGTATTTACAGGGGATACGTCCCATAAAATAACAAAAAACATTCTATGGGGAGATAAAAGTTGTGAAAGAATATATTTCCATGATGACAAGGTATCTGAAGGTAAATATACTTATGGAAATAAAAACTGTAAATAAATAATTTAAATTTTCTATATTCATATACTATATTTTGTACTTTTTCATATAAATATTATAACTAGTCTTTTATTTTACTTTTGTTTAACCTAAAGATAATTTACTTTTAATCTATATGAATTATCATATAAATAATCAGAAAGTTATCTTTATAAATTATAGTTTTAGATTTATAATTTATAAAATATTTATGTTCTTTGTAAAATTTTTTAGAAGCTTTTAATGTTATGCTATAAAACTATCTTGAGAAGGGCTGATTGAATGTTTAATAAAATATATGAAAAGAAAGAATTTATAGTTTTTCAAGTTAAAAAAGGTTATGTAGTTTATAATACTAGAAAGAGTTTTGAAGAAGGTCATACACATTTAAAGCATTTTGAAGCAGCAAAGACAGCTATTGATTTAGCAATAAATAAAAAGATTCCTAGAAGCAAAGATGGATATTATCTGACTAGTTTAATTCGCATAAGTGATGATGGTTATTACATTGATAAGTTAAGCGAATTGTTATATGTTAGAGAACAAAAAGGTAAAAAAGAAAAGTACTGTAATTCTGGTTATCAGATGTAACAAGACTAGTTGTGAATTATAAGTACCAATCATAAGTACCTTTGGTCTTAAAATCAAAGAGTATCAGTAAATCTATAAAAAAAACAACTTACTGATACTCTTTTTAATTATATGATTAATATTTGAATTTGATACAAAATTTTATACAAAAGTTTATGTTATCTATTCTGATTCTTTGTCTGCAAATTGGCTATTATAAAGCTTCTCATAAAATCCACCCTTTTCCATTAATTCATCATGATTCCCCTGCTCTATAATACTTCCATTATTCATAACTAAAATCAAGTCAGCATTGCGAATTGTAGAAAGTCTATGTGCTATAACAAAACTAGTTCTACCATTCATAAGATTTCTCATTGCTTTTTGAAGCATAAGTTCCAGCCTAGTATCAACAGAACTCGTAGCTTCATCAAGTATCAATATTGAAGGGTCTGATATAAAAGCTCTAGCTATGGTTAAAAGCTGTTTTTCCCCTAGAGATATATTAGATGCTTCTTCATTTAAAAACATATTGTATCCATCTGGAAGAGTGGTTATAAAGTGATGAACATTTGCTACTTTTGCTGCTTGTATAATTTCTTCTTTAGTAGCCCCAAATCTACCATATTCTATATTTTCAAAAATGGTTCCATTAAATAACCATGTATCTTGAAGCACCATACCAAACATTGAACGCAAATCTTTACGTTTCATATCTCTTATATCTACTCCATCAATTTTAATAGCACCTTTCTTTACATCATAAAACCTCATCAATAAGTTTATTAATGTTGTTTTACCTGCTCCAGTAGGTCCAACAATAGCTACCATCTGACCACTTTTTACTTCTGCATTTAAATCTTCTATTAAAGTTGAATTTTCTCCATATCCAAAATTAACATGCTCAAATGTAACATTTCCTTTTACATTTTCTATCTTAACTGGATTTTCAACATCAGGTATTTCCTCTTCTTCGTCTAAAATTTCAAATACACGTTCTATAGCTGCAAAAGAAGATTGTATTACTGTAGATAACTGAGTCATTTGTGAAAGTGGCTGATTTATCTGCCATATATAACGCACAAATGCTTGTAAATTTCCTACTGTTATTCCTCCACTTACTGCATATATAGAACCGACAACTGCCACAGCTGCAATTCCAAAGTAAGTTACTAATGAAACCATAGGATTCATCATACTTGATATAAATTGTGCCTTAAATCCATTTTCACAAAGTTCTTGATTTACTTTTTTAAATTCTTTTATAGAATCTTCTTCTTTACCATATAGTTTTATTTCATTAAATCCAGTATACATTTCTTGTACTTTCCCATTTAATTTTCCAAGAGCATTTTGTTGCAATGAAAATCTACTTTGAGATTTTTTTACTACAAATTTAGATACAAAATAACTAATTGGAATTATAAAAAGAGCTATAAGAGCCATATATATATTAATTGTAAACATCATTGAAAGTGCCAAAATTATGACTAAGATTGAGTTTACAATTTGCATAAAACTCTGTTGCAATGCATTTGATATTGTATCTACATCATTTGATATACGACTTAATACATCTCCAAAACTATTACTATCAAAATAACTAATAGGCAATCTTCTTATTTTATTTTCGACTTCATTTCTTAAATCTCTCATTGTGTTTTGAATAGCATTCGTAAGTAGAAAACTTGAAGTATACGTAAAAATTGCATTGGCAAAATATATACATGCTAAAATCACCAATATTTTTGTTACATAATCAAAATTTACGGAAGCCCCTGGTACTCCTTTTGCGATACTAATTACATCTTTAGTCAATTGTGTTATTATCAATCCTTCAGTTTTAGGTGCAAGTGCATTCATAGTAGCTGCTGAAATTATACATATAATAGCTATAATAAAGGAAAATTTATATTTCTTTACAAATGGAAGAAGTCTACCAATTGTTTTCTTAAAACCTTTAGACTTTTTCATTATTCTAATTCCTCCTTTTTTAACTGAGATGTTGCAATTTCATAGTATATTTCACAGTTTTTTAATAATTCTTTATGAGTTCCCATTCCTACAACTTGTCCTTCATTGAGTACTATAATCTTATCAGCATCAATAATAGAACTAATTCTCTGGGCAACAATCAATACAATTGCATCTTTTGTTTCCTTCTTCAATTTAGCACGAAGTATTGCATCAGTTTTAAAGTCAAGTGCAGAAAAACTGTCATCAAAAATGTATATTTCAGGTCTTCTTATAATAGCCCTTGCAATAGAAAGTCTTTGTTTTTGACCTCCTGACACATTTGCTCCACCTTCACTAATCAATTCATCAAACTTTCTAGGTTTTTTTGATATAAACTCATATGCTTGTGCAACTTTTGCGGAATATTCTAATTCTGACTCTCCTGCCTTATGTTTCCCAAATCTAATATTATTTGCTATGCTACCAGTAAAAAGCAGTGATTTTTGAGGTATGAATCCTATCTTTTTTCTTAAAGCTTTTAAATCATATTCTCTTATATCTACTCCATTTATCTTAATGCTACCTTCTGTTACATCATAAAATCTAGGTATCAAGTTAATTAGAGTACTTTTCCCACTACCAGTACTTCCTATAAAAGCGACTGTTTCACCTGTTTTTGCAGTAAATGAAATATCCTTAAGTACAGAAGCTTCTCCATCTGGATAGGTAAAAGTTACATTATCAAATTCTATGATACCCTTATTTTCAGTATCCTTAATTCCATTTTCAGGATTTTTTATCAATGGTTCTTCATTTAATAGTTCTTTTATTCTATTTGCAGATACCTCTGCTCTTGGATACATAATAAATACCATTGAAAAAAGCATAATTGAAAACATGGCATGGAAAAGATATTCCAAAAATGCAACCAACTGTCCAACTTGAAGCTCTCCAATATTTATCTTCTCACTTGAAATCCAAAATACAGCCAAAACAGCTATATTTAATAGTAAAAAGAATGCTGGTTGAGTAATTGACATAAGCTTAAATAGTTTCTTAGAAACATTAGCATAATATGTATTTGTTTTTTCAAATCGCTCTGTTTCATAATCATCATTTCCAAAAGCTCTAATTACTCTTATTCCAGTTAAATTTTCTCTCGATATAAGGTTTAATTTATCTAGTCCTTTTTGTTGTTTTGAAGATATTGCCTGAGATACTTTTGCTATTATTGCTACTCCAATAATTATAAAAGGTACTGATATAGCCAATACTATAGAAAGTTCCACACTTGTTCTAATTGTCATTATTATACTTATAATGAACATAACTGGAGTTAATAAGGCAGTCCTTAGTAGTATATTAACAAATTGTTGAATTTGAAATGCATCATTCGTTGTTCTTGTAATCATTGAAGAAATTCCAAATTTATTGTATTCAGTATGTGAAAATTCTTGTGATTTCTCAAATATGTCATTTCTTATATCTCTGGTTACACTTGTTGATACCTTAGCAGAACAATAACCCAACAATATACTACCTACAACCCCTATAATAGAAATAATAACAATCACTATTCCCATTTGTTTTATGTAAGCTATATTCTGATTTGCAATACCATTGTCAATTATTTTAGCTATTATAGTTGGAATCCCCAACTCGACTAATGCAAAACTAAATATAGCCAGTATGTTTAATACTATTAATAACTTATAATTCTTTAAATAACTTAAAATTAATTTCATATTTTTCTCCTTTCTTAATTTTTGAGATAGTGTAATCATGTAATAATACTAAATTTATAAATGCTTAATTTTATAAAAAAAGGAGAAAAGAGTTAACGCACTCTCTTCTCCAGCATATTCTTTTTAATACACCCTCCGACAAGTCGCTTATATGTTAACATATTTGACAAGTAATGTCAATTCATATAGCCAAAAGTCTTTTAAATGCTTCATTTCATAACATTGTAACAAATTGGCATGTAATTTATTTTTGTTTTTTACTGTATTCCAATTTTACAAGTTCTCCAATATTACTAGCTTTCTTAAAATTCAAATTAGTCTTATCTATACCAGACTTAAATAGTGAAATCCCTCTCCCCAATATTATTGGCAATATATATGTATAATAATCATCAATTAAGTTATCTTTCATAAATAATTTTACTATATCACCTCCACCAACTATCCAAATATCTTTTTTATCCTTCTCTTTTCCAATTTGCTCAATTAATTTTTTAGGTTCTAAATTAATTTATAGTGTGATTATTCTATGTAAACATCACTTTTTTACTCATTCAATAATACCCTATTAATAAATCCTCAAACTAATTTAAATAAACTTTGCATAAAATTAAAAATATATTATATAAATAATTTAAAACTACACTAACTTATTGAAAATTCTAATTATTACAAATAAATATTGCTCTCTGTTAACGCTAGTTCTATAATATAATTATAAGCTATTAATATTATAAAGCCGATATTACTAATATAATAATTATAATACTTATAGTTAATTTACTTTTGTTGAAAGGTGGTAAATAACATGAAAATTTCAGAAGTCGCTACTCCAAATTTTTTGCTAGATTTAGACCAGTTAGAAAAGAATATAGATAAAATTCAACAAATTTGTACAAATAATAATAAACAACTTTGGCCTATGCTTAAGACACATAAAAGTACTTACATAGCGAGACTTCAAAAAAATGCAGGTGCTAGTGGTTTTCTAGTTGGAACACTTGATGAAGGTGAAGCTCTGATAAAAGCAGGTTTTGAAGATATTATGTTGGCTTATCCTTACATGGGAGAAGTAAATATAAATAGAATTGTGACTATGGCATCAAAAATAAATTTAATCTGTGCTACAGATAATATAGAATGTGCTAAGGCTTATAGTGAAGCTTTTTCTAAATCAAAAATAGAGTGCAAGCTACTTATTATTGTAGATTGTGGCTTACACCGTTTTGGGGTTGAACCAGAAAAAGTGGTTGAACTTGCTACTGAAATTTCTAAGCTAGAAAACATCAAGATTGTTGGTATAAGTTCGCATCCAGGTCAAGTGTATGGTTGTAGTTCTCCAGAAGGTGTTCCAGATGTTTGTGTTCAAGAAGATTCTTCTATGGAGAAAGCATACAAAGCTCTAACTGATAATGGATTTAATATAAAAATTGTCGCTTCTGGTAGTACTCCAACAGTTGAATCTGAAGCTGCTTCTAAAACTATAACTGCTGTAAGACCTGGAAACTATGTATACTATGATGCTATACAGATAGGTTTAGGTTGTGCTACTGAAGATATGTGTGCTCTTACTGTTGTGTGCACTGTAATCTCAAAAAATAGCAGTGGATACTATTTAATTGATTGTGGAAGTAAGTGCCTTGGACTTGATAAAGGTGCACATGGAAATAGTAGTATTGTTGGTTATGGTAGGGTATGTGGACATCCAGAACTTACTATTGATTCACTTTCAGAAGAAGTTGGAAAAATTAAAGTAAATGGTGAAACTGATATAAAAATTGGTGATAGAATAAGAATTATACCTAATCATTCTTGTTCCACTGCAAACTTGACAAGTAATTTATTAGGTTTTAGAGGAGATACAATAGAAAAAGTTATAGAAGTAGATATTCGTGAAAATTCAAAACAAATCATCCTTTAAAAACAGATTTATTCTGATATTAACATGAAAGTATATTTTTCTTAAAATTATTTCTAATAACTAATGTTAATGTTGGATAAATAAAAAACATAAATTCTAGAAATATAAATTTAAAAGAAGAGGCTGTCTCAAAATAGAGATAAGCCTCTCTTTCATTGTTGAAATTATGAAAATATACTTGATTTCATACAAAAAGAGTATCTCATGAACTAAAAAGTTCACTTTGAGATACTCTCTTTTTTTTAATTAATATACACATTAATTACTATCTTAGTTTATTACTATATATCAATTACTATTCATTAATCCTTGTATATATTAATTCTTATATATCATTTATAGTTAGGTTATAATTTTATGTTATTTACATTAATCCCATAACAGTGAGTAAAACTCTTACTATTAACATCCCCACTATTGCATCAAATATAGGAACTGCCAACAGTAACATTCTATACTTAGTGCTGGCATTTGCTACAAGCACTATTCTGGCATAATGACCAACTAGAGTACCCATTAACATACATGGCATAATTAATATGGTTGCTTGTGGTGCAGTGATTAGACCTTGTGCAAATAAGTTTGCAGCTGTAGCTGCTCCTGCTGCCTTAGCAAAGAATGCTGCTATCAAAACTACAACAGATTCCCCAGGTAGTCCAAAAATACCCATTACTGGTCCAAAAATATTTCCTAAAATATCAACTAAACCAGTTAATTGTAAAAACTGCACTATTACATAACCCATTATCATGGCTGGTAATATCTGTTCAACACCTATGTAAAAACCTTTTTTTGCTCCCCCCATAAATATCTCAACAGCAGTTTTCTTAGGTTTACTATTTACAATTGCATTTCCAGTATTTTGTTGACTCATACTACACAGCCTCCTTAGCCTTATTCTTTTTATTTCTTACACCTATGATTAATCTAACTAGATTAGCACCAAGTATTTTACAGAATATCTCTATAAGGATTATTGGACCTAATGCCAATAATGCTATTGGTAAAAGTGGAGCTTGAGTATTTATTGTGTTCAGTATAACAGCTGAACCAGCATATTGATATGCTACAAATATAGTTCTTTCATCATCTGTTATTTCCCCACTTTCAAATAATTCTTTCGTCATTATTGAGGCTACATCTGAACTAGTAAATGAAGATACAAATGCTATTCCTGCTATTCCAGGTATACCAAGCAGAGGTCTAAGTAATGGATTAAATATCTTTGATGCTGCTTTCATTCCTCCCATAGATTCAACTACATCTATAAGACCTACAGCAAAACAGACAGTCGGAATCAAAGTCAGAGCAAATAAGAAACCATCTTTTGCTCCCGTTCCTCCTTTACCCATAAAGTCTACACCATCTGCAATAGTACCAAATGAACCTGTCAGATTAGCAAAATCTAATGCTTTAAGGAAGCCTTGGCTATCTTTAAATACTCCTGAAAATAATACTATCAATACAAATAAAGATAAATACCCTTTCCATGTTACCTTATTATCTCCAGCTGTTACATCCATATAAAATCCCCCTTTATACCTCAAATTTATCTAAGTTTAAAATAACTGTAGAAATTAATTTCACCCTCTCAAACATAGAATCTACTACTGCATATTCTCTTGATGTGTGGTTCCATTCCCCTCTTACACCAAATGAACAGATTGCGGGAACGTTTGCAATAGTTAAATAACTTGCATCTGAACTACCTCCAAGTCTCTTAGCATTTAATTCTCCAAATCCATTTTCTTTTGACACTTCATTTACAAATGTATGAAATCTCATAACATCTTCTGTAGTTTCAAATGGCATCATTTCACTTATAAAATTAACTTCTGTAGAAGTTCCTTCTATGTAAGTTTCTTTACATATCTCTCTAACTTGTTCTTTAACATTCTCCATTTCTTCTACTTTTTCAAATCTAAGGTCTACTTTTATACTACAATCTTCTGGAATAGAATTTTCCACTCTTCCACCCTTAATCACACTTACACTTACTGTAGTTCCAACATCTAAATTAGTCAATTTTTGTATGCGTAGTATCTTATTAGCCATTTCTTCTATAGCATTTCTTCCACCTTCAAAATCATTACCTGCATGTGTTTCTACACCTTTTACATGTATATTACATCCTATTCTTCCTTTTCTACCTACACACAAACTATTATCTACTAATCCAGTTTCCATATTAAAAGCACAAAGACCACCTTTTGCTTCTCTTAATATAACATCTGCACCTGTTGAATCCTTATGTCCTATCTCTTCATCTCCAGAAAATACTATTTTTATTGGTCTTTCTTTGTATCCTATTTTATTTAATGCTTTAATAACATATAAGGAAATTATTATACCACCCTTCATATCTAAAACACCTGGGCCATATGCTTTTCCTTCTATTATTTTAAATGGATTCTCTCCAAATGTACCTGTTTCAAAGACAGTATCCATGTGACCTGAAAAAATTATTGGCTTTTTATCTATATTGGAACCAAGTGTACCTATCAATGTACTGCCATTATCTCCAACATCTACTAACTCGCAATCTAAACCTTCTTTTTCAAACTCAAACTTTAATCTCTTAGCCAATTTATTTACGCTTTCTTTACAATGTGTATAGCTTTCCATATTAACAATCTCTTTCCATAATGAAACTATTTCTTCTCTATTCTCATCAACAAACTTAGAAATTTCATTTAAATATGTATTCATAATCTTCTCCTTTATTTTCAAATAAAATGTATTTCTTTCCTAAAACCTAAGTTTATTTTAGGAAATCTTAAAAGACTAGTCCTTAATTACAAAATAGCACAATTATTCTTGCCAGTCAACATATTTTTCAGTCTTTTTTATATTTTCTGATTTTTCTTTCAATTATCCTTTTGTAAAATAAATTGACGCGTTTTATCTACTATTATAAAATGAGGTTATAAATTGATTGATTAGTTACAATACTCTCGAAATTTTAAAGGAGGTTTTATGAAATATAAAATTGGTTTTTTGACAACATCTTATTTTATGTCAGATAAGTTTAAACAAGCTCTTAAAGAATTAAATGATACTTGTGAAATTACATTTATTGAGCTTAAAGGGGAGAATCCTTTTAATAATTTACCTAATATATACTATGAGCAAGTAGATAATTTTGATGGATTTGTATGCAGTGGTATAGTTCCATATAGTGAACTTATAATAAATATAAAAGACATAAAAGTTCCATTAAATTTTTTAAAGCTTGATGAAAGAGATTTTTATAAATACTTATTCAAATTATTAAATAGCCAAAAAGATATTGACTTTACAAAATCATTTATGGATTTTTTAAGAGAGGACAACAATTATTATGATATATATTCATTAATAGACTCTAATAAATGTCCATATACAATTAAAGATTTTAATATCCCTCAACCTGTATATGACTTTAAAAAATTAAATGATAAATTATTGGAAATACATTTAGACTTATTGCGAGATAATAAGATTAACCTTTCTTTTACTAGAAATTACATCATTAGTTGTGAACTTAATAAGCTTGGATATGATTGTATTTACATGGTTCCATCTACAGAATCAATCCTGAATACATTTAAATCTTTGGTGAATGAAATAACATTACAAAACTTAGACAAAAATAAATCTGCAACTTGTATAGTTACAGTAAATAGTTCAGAGTACATAAATGAAGATTTGATATTTAAAAATGATGAGATACAAAATCAAATATATAACACTATATTAAATTCTCTATCAAGACATGGATTCTATGGAGTTCAGGTCAAAAAAAATGATATGAAAATAGAGATACACACTACTAAAGAAATGTTAAACAATATGACCAATAACTATACAGATTTTTTTATTTCAGAAGATTTAAAAGAAATTAAATATAGCTTAAATATAGGTTGGGGCATTGGAAATACAAATATTCATGCAGAGCAAAATGCTCGTCAAGCTAATGGTAAATCTGCTTCTTTGAATGGAAACTGTACCTTTATAGTAAATGATACTAATGATACAATAGGTCCTTTATATTCAAATAAAAATTCTAATAATATTGAAGATAGCTCAATAGCCAATAAAGTTGCTTCTTTTATACCTCTATCTAATACAAATGTATCTAAAATCATGTGTATGATTAATGATAGAAATTCAAATAATGTGTCAGCAGAAATATTAGCAGACTATATGAACATAACTCTTAGAAGTGCTAATAGAATATTGAGTATTTTATATAAAGCAGGAATTGCAACTATTGTAAATACAAAACTCGATAATCAAAGAGGAAGGCCAAAAAAAATATATAAAGTTGATTTCTTATCTTTTCTAAATAAGATGCAGAAATTAAATTCTTAATATTTAATTTTTTAATAAAAGCAATGTATTTTCTCTAATTTTAAAGAATCAAAATGTTTAAATTTTATTAGAATATACAACTTTTTACTTTAAAATACCTAAACCTTTTATCAGTGAAATAAACCATAATATATCGTAACTTATTAGAAAAACAAAATAATTTCATATACAAATAATAAAATAGCCACTACAATCCATAATTTGCAGTGGCTACTTTTTACACTATCACTTATTACTTATTTTTAAAAATTAATTGTATTTTTTAAATAATTTATACACACCTATTATCAGTAAAGCAATAAATACAAGTATATCTATAAAAATAATTATTGTAACATGTCTGGCAATATTGTAAATAAAAAGTATAGAGAATATTTCTATAGACAACGCTACAAAACACATAAAATTCGTTAAATAATCTGCAATAGTATCACTATAAAAAGCATGTATTTGTAACCATCTCCATATAAATGGACGTAAAAGGATTCTGAATACAACACAAATGACAGGGTAGGCATAAATAAATTTTTTATCTACATAATTAGCTACACCATTATTCCATTGGATAGGAATTTGAGGTGGCAACTTTGGAAATACTGTTATTGCAATTTAAACACTACCTCTCTATTCTATTAATTTATAACTATAATATAGTCTTAAATATTTTCACTCTATAAAATTGTATATTTAGTATATCTTAAAATCAAACTAATTATCTTTTATAAGTTTTCATACAATAATATCTCCTTTCAATAATATATCTTTTTTTATATTTAAAACTATCTTATTTTCTATAAAATAATGTATAAACAAGGTTTACAGTCAAGTATTTTTATTATTTTTTTGATTTCATAAAAAAAGCATAGCAAATTATTTGCTATACTTTTTTACTAAATTATTTATTCTATATCTTATATGAACTTATTGTTTAACTACTACACAATACTAGCTTTAATCATCATATTTTTTGCAAACATACTGGCTTCATATATTTCTTGTTCATCTGGATGACTTTGAGATTCCTCATGGTTATTTAATTGTTGGCGAATATGTTCGTTGTCAGGAGAAAGTTTTAACATCTCTTTATATTTTGCTTTCAATCCTTCTGCTATCTTACCTTGACATATGAATGAACCTAATATTTCATTATCTTTTGGGATAATTGATTCTATCTTTTCTATTATACTAGCTCCATAACTTCCTTTTTCACTTGCTCCCATTGTTCCAAATAGTGCTATCTTTTTATTGTGAATATTTTCAAGCACTTGTTTTGAATTTTTATCACAAATTCCCTTGTCCACCCAATAGCCTAAGAATACTATATCATAATTTTCATAGTCAATACCATAATCAACTAATTCATTTACATCTTTAATGTCTTTTTCTTCTTGAATTTCATCATATATAGTATAAGCAATCTTTTTAGTATTTCCAGTTAAACTTGAATATAAAACTAAACTTTTCATGATGTCTCCTCCTCTTTATCTAAATACTTATCTAAATCACCAAAAATATATTAACCTTAACAAATTATTTATTTTTATAAGGATATTCTAATCTAGTATACATCCAAACTGAGAGCGTGTTTGTAAAGCATCTGCACACTTCTTATTACAATAACAGCACTTTTTAATCTCATCTACTCTTCCATCTTTTACTTTCTGTAACCAATTACTATCTGCTAGTAATTGTCTTGACATAGAAACCATATCTACTCTATTATTTGAAATAATACTTTCTATAAAATCTGGGCTAGACAATTTTCCAACCCCACATACTGGAAGATTTGTGTGTTTCTTTACCTCATCAGCTAAATATAAAAAACAGCCTTCATCTTTAAAGTAAGGATGATTATTGGTTGGTATAGTATCTTCTAATTTTGAATGATTTGCAAGTGTTACATGAAAACTGTTTACACCTAGGGATTCAAATTTTTTAACAAAATACTCAACTTCCGAAAGTAAAACTCCTGCATTTCCATAATGAGGATTTTCTTGTCTTATTGCAAATTTATAGTCTATTGGAATGTCCTTAACTTCATCTCGGATACTACTAATTATTTCGCTTGCAAATCTACTTCTATTATCACACGTTCCACCATATTCATCATTTCTATTATTAAATATACTTGATGAAAAACTTCCTACAAGCCTATCACCATGAATTTGAATCATGTCAAAACCTGCTTTTTTTGCATTCAATGCTGTTACTTTAAATAAATTTATAATATTTTTAATTTCTTCTTTGGTCATATTTGTTATGTAATCTTTTACTCCGTCATTCATTATTTTTTTTATCTCATCATGTGAAGTAATTCCCATCTTCATAGTATCTTTAATTAAATTAACATCATAATCTGAACAAAATAGTTGTGCTGATACCTTTGCACCAGAATTGTGTATTTCATCTACAATTTTCTTGTATTTCATGACTCCATCTTCATCCGATAGGCTTATAGCTACCTTATGAAAACTAGGTCTAATAGATACATCTCCTAGAGTAATCAGAGCTACTCCTGACTTAGCAATATCAGAAAACTTTTTAATTTTTTCTTCCAATTTAAGACCCATGCTTGTAGGTGCAAAAGATACTCTATTTTTTAATTCCAAATTTCCAATTTTAATTGGTTTTAATAAATTACAATACATCCTATTCTTCCTCCACAGCTGTTTTTATATCCTTTACCACATGTAAATTCTTTACCAGTTCTTTATATTCTGTATCCGAGAACTCTTTTTTTATGTGATTATCCCACTTTGAAAATATGTTTTTTATATCCCCTAATACTTCCTCACCCTTATCTGTTACTCTCAACTGAAAAGCTCTACTATCATTAGGGTTTTGGATTTTTTCTATGTATCCATCTTGTTCTAACCTAGATATAGTTCTTGTTGTATGAGCTTTATCAACTTCAAATTCTGTAGAAACATCATTCAAAGAACAATTCCTATTTTTATTAATATAAATTAAATAGAAATATAGACCATTCGTAAGTTTATATGGTTTTAAACATTTTTCACAATAAAGTTTAAAGTTTTTTTGCAAGTTACAAATAATATATGACAAACTTTCATACTGTAAATTTTTAAAATCCATCTTAAATTTCCCTTCTATAATTATAATATGTTTGACTATATCAACTATATTATATTAAACAATTAATATAGTCAAGAATATTTTATTCTCTAAATCTATGTTTTATTAATTCTTTAAAAAACTATTATATAAAATAATCATGATAAAATTAGAAATTGGAATTTTTAATATGCACTGTACATAAATATATTTTATATAAAAGTTTATATTTTCAAACAAGTAATTTTTCGAAAATTGTCTAAATTCAGTAAAAATATGGTAATATATACATAAGCAATATAAATCTATAAAAAGGAGTGTTACATATGATATCTAATAAAATGCAAACTTTAGTTGCAAATAGTTCTGTTATAAGAGCTATGTTTGAAGAAGGAAAGAAACTTTCTGATATTTATGGTGAGGAAAATGTTTTTGATTTTAGTATAGGAAATCCAAGTGTTGAACCTCCAGAGACTATTAAAGCAGTTATAAATGATATTTTAAATGAAGAATCTCCAAATTTAGTTCATGGATATATGAACAACTCAGGATATGAGGATGTAAGAGATGCTATTGCTGAACACATAAATAAAAAAGATGGATTAAATCTTACAAGAGAAAATTTAATTATGACTTGTGGTGCTGCTGGTGGTCTAAATATTATTTTAAAAACTCTTTTAAATCCTGGTGATGAAGTTATTGCTTTTGCACCGTATTTTGGTGAGTATAAAAATTATACAGAAAACTATGATGGAAAATTAATAGAAGTTCCTACAAATATAGAGACTTTTGAACCAGATTTAGATGCTCTAAAAAATGCTATTACTCCAAAAACAAGAGCTTTAATAATAAACACTCCAAATAATCCTACTGGTGTCATATATTCTGAAGAATTATTAAAAAATCTTGGAGAATTATTGGATTCAAAACAAAAAGAATTTAATACAAGCATATACCTAATTTCTGATGAGCCATATAGAGAAATAATTTATGATGGTGCCAAAGTTCCTTGTGTACTAAAATACTATAGAAATTCATTTATAGGATACTCTTATAGTAAATCATTATCTCTACCTGGTGAACGTATAGGATATATTGTTGCTAATGGGCAAATGGATGATTTTGATGATGTTATGTCTTCATTAAATGTTGCAAATAGAATACTTGGATTTGTAAATGCTCCTTCTCTTTTTCAAAGGGTTATTGCAAGAAGTTTAGATGCAGAAGTTGATGTAAATATTTATAAAAAGAATTTTGACCTTCTATATAATAGTTTAATCGATATGGGATATTCTTGTGTTAAACCTAATGGTACATTCTATTTGTTCCCAAAAGCTCCAATTGAAGATGATAAAAAATTCTGCAATGATGCAAAACAATTTAATTTATTATTAGTACCAGGTTCTTCTTTTGGTTGTCCAGGTCATTTTAGAGTATCATATTGTGTATCTTATGATAAAGTTAAAAGTTCTTTACCAGCATTTGAAAAATTAGCCAAATTATATAATTTAAAATAACTAAATCAAAGTAATTCAAATAATTAACTACCTTAGTATAGAATACTTACATTCTATATTAAGGTAGTTTATAATTTTATGTACTATATTTTATACATACCATATTATTCCAATATGCTTGAATATTCTTATCTATAGTACTAATATAAATTACAAGGAGGTGTTTGACTTGAAAAAAGGTTATGTTTATATAATACTGACTACCTTATTTTTTAGTTCAATGGAAATTAGTCTAAAAACTGTCACTAATGACTTTAATCCCTTACAAATAACTTTATCAAGATTTTTTGTTGGCGGTTTAGTCTTACTACCTTTTGCTGTAAAAAGATTAAGAGCTCTTAGTCTTTCTATTACAAAATCAGACTTAAAATACTTTGCATTTTTAGGTTTTATGTGTGTAGTAGTAAGTATGTCATTGTATCAACTTGCTGTTCTAAACACAAAGGCATCTGTAGTTGCTGTTTTGTTCAGTTGTAATCCAGTCTTTGTAATGCTTTTAGCTTACTTAATTTTGAAGGAAAAAATATATAGGCACAATGTAATTTCACTTATATTAGAAGTTCTTGGAATTATAGTTATAATAAATCCATTGCATACAAAACTAACTCTTAGTGGAATATTCTTAACATTATCTTCTGCTATTATTTTTTCAATGTATACTGTATTTGGTAAAAGAAAAACCTTAAAATTTGGTGGAATAGTTGTAACCTGCTTTAGCTTTATATTTGGTAGTTTGGAAATGTTGATATTGGTTTTACTCACTAAAATTAATTTTATTGCAGATATATTAAATAAAAATAAGCTTCATGTATTTGCAAATATCCCTATTTTTAGTGGATATACCTTACACAATATGCCCATTATGATTTATGTATTCGTATTTGTTACAGGTGTTGGTTATGCGCTTTACTTTATGGCAATGGAAGCTACATCTACTAGTCTTACATCTTTAGTATTCTTCTTTAAACCAGTAATATCTCCAATACTAGCATTATTAATACTTAAAGAAATTATCCCTATAAACATGGTTGTAGGAATTTTATTGATAGTAATTGGTTCAATAATTTCTATTATACCTACGATAATTACTCAAATGCATAATAAACACGTTGAAGCCTTGTATAAGGAGTAGTAATTGATAATCTATCATAGTTATACATAAGACAAAATTTATTAGATTTAAACGCAATATAAAAGAGATGCCATTATAATAGCATCTCTTTATTTATATTTATTTTAAATTTATTAAAACTCTATTTAGCTAAATTTTGCAAAAAGCTATAAGTTTGTGGACAAGCTGATTTTAACTTACTATTTGTATCTTGATTTAAATAGTAATATGCAAATGATTCTGCAAAAAATTCTTCTGGATATACACCTAAGTAGTTTACATTACCTAAAGAACGACCTTCTTTAGCAAATATTTGTTTGAATTGTGCTGATTTAGATATATCATTTAATACTATATGGTCTATTGCATGTGCTGTTTCATGTAATTCTAAATTTATTGAATCATGCCCTTTACCTTTGTTACTAAATCCTATTCTAAGAGCTACTGTACTTCCACCTAAACCTGGAACATCATCCCAAGTTTTTCCAGTACCTTCCCATCCCTTAGGAACTACACCTTTTAAATAAGCATATTCTTTTTCATCTGTTAACTTTCCACTTAATAATTTTATTTTTAAGTTATTTTGCTTTAATGCATTTAAATACTTTCCATCTATATTAGCTAATCTATTTACCATAGCATTAGCTTCGTTTTTATCGTAATTTCCAGTTGGAAAAACTACTATTTGACTAAGTGTGTCTTTATTTTGTTGTATAGTAGTACTATCTGCATGTGCACTTACTGGAACTGAACTTATTAAGAATATTGATATTATAGCTATTAATAATTTTTTACTTGGTCTCATATTATTCCCTCCTTTGAGTTAGGCCGGGAGTAATAAATTTCAAAATAAAAAAGATACCCAAGAGTATCTTTGTATATACAAAAAGAAATTTTTACTCTTTTCGGCAACTGGCTGGCATGGTTTACTAAACTTTAGCCCCTATAGCTTTGCGTGACTAGGTTTCCCTAGTTTTGCCTCATTTAATTTTATATCTATATTATAGCTTATATCTTTTTAATTGTCTATATCCCTTTGGAACTTTTTTCTAAAAAGTTATTATTTTTTTACATAAATCTTCAAAAAAAAATATCTTCTAACAATATTTTCATTATTAAATATTGTTTTAGAAGATATTTTTTAATATAACTTATATTTTTATAATGTTAGGGTCTAATTTGTATTTTTATTTCTTCTTAATACGATAAGTCCTACAATAGCTCCTATAACCAAAAGTATTTCTCCAATAATTGTAGTACTATCCCCTGTTTTTGGTGGTACTGGTGGATTTACCAAAGTATCATCTTTAACTTTATTATTTTTTTCTTCTGACACTGATGGCTTTACTACTTCTGGTATTGGAATAATCTGTTTAACAGGAGTTTCTATCATCTCTTCTGATGGTGGTACTGGCGGATTCAATACCTCTGGTATTGGCGGATTTATTATATCTTCTGATGGTGGTACTGGTGGATTTATAACTATAGTATCCTCTGTATCAGATGAACTTGATGGTTTCCTTGGTTTATCTGTGCTTGGTGGTACTGGTGGATTTACCATTGGTTCATCTGTATCTGGAGGTATTGGTGGATTTACTGGTGGATTTTCTTGTTTTAGATTTTCTATATTTCCAATATCTACTATCTTACCAATATCTTCATTACCAATTTCAACCTTAACTTTATCCTTCAGTTTTTCATATCCACGTGGAGCCATTATCTCCACTAAATAATATGTTCCTGGGTTTTTTACACTAGATTGAATTATACCATCTTCATCACTAACTAAATCCTTAACTACTATATTTCCAAATGCATCTTCTAAATTGAACTTAGCACCTGAAAGTACATTTTTATCTAAAGCATCCACTTTTTTAGCTTCAAAAGCATAACCTTGCTTAGTAGTCTCTACTCCTGGAGGACTTGAACCATTAATCTGAGCCACATTTCGTATAGTCTCCCCAACTTTTACATTTGTGAAGTTTGCATCAAATGTAACCCAACTTTGCACAGGTTCCCCTTCTTTTATCTGTTTAAATTCGTATTTATTTACTAATCTTATTGTATTTTTTCCATCTCCAGCTTCTTTTTTAAGTTCAAGATTATCAGAATATTTTATATTAGATATTTCTAGAACTGAGTTTACTTCATCTAAAAGATTTACTTGTCCTGCATCATAAACTCCATAAGTTGACATATTGATTTTGTATTTAACAATCTGGTTATCACTACTGTTTAAAACTTTTTTATCAACTTCTTTTTTTGCGCTTATTAATCCAGAATTTTTCTTAAAGTTTATCTCATCATTTTTATCAATTTCACTATTATTTGCATCAAGAACAGCTCTATTTATATAGCTATCTTCAATACTAATTACCTTTAATGTATAAGCTATAAAAAACTTTGATTCCACTTCTTCTTTACTGAGATTAATTGTAAATCCAGTTATAACTTTATCTACTTGCCCACTTTCATTTCTTTTTTCTTCTACTTTATATGAAATATTATTGGCAATTTTTTCTTTACTCCAAGGAGTCCAGCTCCCATTCATTGGAATTTCTACAACTCTAAAATCATGCCCAGCTTCTCCTGAAGTAGTTAATCTCATGCCTTCTGGTATATTATCTGTTATAACAACATTACTTATTGGTGATTTATCATCATTTATCGAAATCTGATAGTTTATTACTTGACCAACTTGAGTAATATTTGTTGCTCCTGAATGTCCTTTAGTAAGAAGATAATCATCTCCTCTATCAAATATACTTACAGTAGCATCATCTTCTTGTATCTTCTTACCATCAGATTCAATCCTAGCTACATTCTTATATTTATTACCATGTTTTGCATTTTTGTCACTGATTCTAGCCTTATACTTAACAGTATACGATTTATCTATATTTCCAAAATTAACTGAAATAGAATTTTTACTCTGTTCAATATTAAAATCACTAACTTCTTTTCCATCACTTGTTACTACACTTACAGAACCATTTATCAATGTCAATCCTTCAGGAAGCTCATCATACAAAATAATATCTTTTAACTCTTCCTGCTTTTCATTTACTTGTATACTGTAATTTATATCTTTATTTTTAACTGGCATAAATACAGTAGTTGATTTTTTTCCTTCAACAAGCTTTTTAAGTGTTCCTTTAGCATCTGGAACATCCGTTTTATCTCCAGGTTTTATTTCTACATCTATATCTCCACTTCCACTTTCTATTTTTCCAGTAGTTTCAATATGTATTTTTGCATTAGTATCTTCATCAACCTTTTTAACATATGCTTCCAAACCTATTTTACCTTGCATTACACTTTGGCCATTAGGTAATTCTCTAAATGTAAGTGTATACTCTCCATTATTTTCTGTTTTATCAAAGCATTCACTTGTATAATCTAAATTAACTTTATTGAATACATCTGGCACCTTAAAAGTTATTGAATCTCCTGCTTGTATTCCTTTTGATGTTGGAGTATAAGTTAAATTAAATGATATTTTTTTCATTGACTCCGTTTCTATTGTATTGTTATTAATTTTTACAACAAATCCATAGTCTTCATTTTCTTCATTAAGTTCTTCTTCTAAAACTTTCAATAAATTTTCATCTTCTAATAGATTATCTTCCTCTGGAGTTTTTTCTGTATTTTTATTGTCTAGTGGTTTTTCATCTTCTAAAGCTTGTTCTGACTTTTTATTATCTGTTGACTTATCTTCTTCTGGTATCTGCTCTGGCTTTTTATTATCTATTGGCTTTTCTCCTTCTGGAGTTTGCTCTGGCTTTTTATTATCTGTTGACTTATCTTCTTCTGGGGTCTGTTCTGGTTTTTTATTATCTGTTGATTTTTCTTCCTCTGGGGTCTGTTCTGGTTTTTTATTATCTGTTGCCTTATCTTTCTCTGGAGTCTGTTCTGGCTTTTTATTGTCGCTTTCCTTCTCCTCTCCAGTTGATGAATTAGTTGAACCACTTTGAATCTGACTATTCTCTCCTAATTCTGAAGCATAAGATACAGTTGGATATATTGTAGACACCACCATACTTAAAATCATAATTAAACTAATTAATAATGCCTTTCTATTTCCTTTCTTCATGTAAATCTCACCCCTTTAGGTTACCTATAATTTATAATCTAATCTTCCATTAATATCGTATATAAAGTAATTTTTACTAAAAAATTATACAAAAAAAGCTATGAAAATAAATAAATTTATATTCATAGCCGGTTGCACCACTGACTCAGTATATCCATAAGGTGCCCAATAATAGAATATACTTCAACATCTCTATAATATTTCATAAAAACAATTAAAATTGCTTTATTTATATTAAAAATAAAATTATATACTTCTATTATATTATGCCTCTATACTATTGTCTATCCTTTTTACATTTTTTACCTTATGATGAGATTAATTAATAATTAAATAAAATCCTTATCTACAACAATTACACAATTATATTCAGGATTTATCTCCTTAACTAATTTTGTTATATCTTCTTTTAAGTCATCTTCTGACATGTTTTTGGAAAATTCGGAAGGATTAACTACTATATCAAATATTAAATTCTTCTTGCTTCCTTTTCCAACTATTCTAAAATCATGCATAGATTTTACAAGACTATTTTTCTTAAGTATTTCTTCAAGTTCTTTTTTGGCTGACATAACTTCTTTATCTTCAAGACATATTGGGTCCATGTGAATTACTAGATATATATCTAATTTTTCAGATATTTCTCTCTCAGCAGTATCTATAATTTCATGTATTTCCATTATATCTATGTTGGATGGAATTTCTGCATGTATAGATGCAATACATCTACCAACTCCATAGTTATGAATAATTAAATCATGTGTACCTATTATATATTTATAAGATAACAATAGCTCTATAATAGAATTTACCATTTCTTCATCTGGTGCTTCCCCTAAAAGAGGATTTATAGTATCTTTTACAAGAGAGAAACCAGCATAAAGTATCACTAATGATACTACGATACCAACATATCCATCTATAGGAAAATTAGTAAATCTAGCTACAATAAATGATATAACTACACAGCTTGAAGTAAATACATCTCCTAAAGCATCAAGTGAAACTGCTTTTAAGGCTGAAGAATCAATTTTATTTCCCATAAATTTATTAAAACGACTCAACCAGATTTTAATCATTATAGATGCAATTAAAAGTATAAGTGGTATTACTTCAAATTTTACAGGAATTGGATTTACTATCCTTTCTATAGATGACTTTACAAATTGAAGTCCAACCAACATCACCATAAATGCTACTATTAATGCTGATAAATACTCTATTCTTCCATGACCAAAAGGGTGTTCTTTATCAGCTGGCTTACTTGCTAATTTAAAACCTATCATAGTTATTGCTGAAGATGCCATATCAGAAAGATTATTAAATGCATCAGCCATTATAGCTATACTAGATGTGAGCATTCCTATGAATACCTTTATAACAAATAAAAGTAAATTGGATAATATACCTACTACACCAGCTACATAACCATACTTATTTCTAACATCTGTATTTTGAACGTTTTCGCTATCTCTGATAAATGTTTTGACTAGGATTTTGGAAAACATGAAACTTACCTCCCTGCCCTTTATTTTATTAACAAATTTTATAATCTATCTCTTTATTTATGATAACATAATTTATATATAAAATTCTTAAAAATCACTCTACTTCAGTAAAATATTATTCTATATATCTATTTAGATACGAATTTTATATTTAGTAAAGTTTTTATGGCTTAGTGTCTGTTTAATAGATTCTATATAAGTTTTTACAAAGATTATTTATTATGATAATATCATTTTTCCCAAGTATTACTTAGAATATGATTTTTTTGTTTTGTCTGTACATATTTTAAATTTATACTATGTTTATCTATATTTTATAACCTTATGATACACTATAACTATAAGATTTTAAATGGAAGTGAATGAAATAAATCATGTTTTTTATCAGTGATATTTACACAAAATCACCTATTAAATTTGATACTCCTTTGCAAAAAGAGGCATACAAAATATTACAAAAATTAGATATTGACTTTGAATGTGTTGACACAGATGAAGCAATTACAATGGAAGATTGTGTTCAGATTAATAAAAAATTAAATATGAAAATGGTAATATAAAACAACATTAAACAAACAAAAACCGCAAAGTTACAATATATAGTACTTTGCGGTTTCATAGGAATTAATTTTTACTATTAAAGTTCATAGTTCTACTATTTTTCATTGTTCTAAGAATTAGCTTTACAAATTCATTTGACAATAGGATAGTGGATGCAAATAGTATTATCTTTATCCACATATCAAAGTCCAAAGAAACAGAATTAAAGAAACTTTGGAACACTTGTGTAAATATTATTTGAATTATCCCTGTAACTACTATTATTTGCAATGCCAGTTTATTTTTAAAGAAATTTGGTATTGTACTATTTAAACCAAACTCTCTACAATTTAATGCATTAAAAAGGGCACTGAATGCAAATAAAGAAAATATAACAGTACCTTGTTCTTCTGATGTAGCTCCCAATATATTAAAAGCTGATTGAGTAAATACAATTGTAATTATAAGAATAGCATTTATAATAATATTTACAAACATAGACCTAGCTATTATTCCAGAATGTCTATTTATTGGTTTTCTTTTCAATACATAATCTCTAACAGGTTCTAATCCTAATGCTAGGGCTGGAGGACCATCCATTATTATATTTACCCATAATAATTGTATTGTAGTAAATGGCATATCCTTACCAGTAAGTTGAGATATTATAGCAATTATAAATGCTACTATATTTACAGTAAGCTGAAACTGTATAAATCTTTGAAAGTTCTCATATATACCTCTTCCCCATTTTATTCCCTCTACTATAGTACTAAAGCTATCATCAGTCAATATTATATCTGCTGCATTTTTAGATACTTCTGTTCCTGAAATACCCATTGCAATTCCAACATCTGCTTGACTAAGTGCTGGGGCATCATTTATACCATCACCTGTTACAGCTACAACTTCGCCACTTTTTTGAAGCGCTGAAACTATTCTCATTTTTGTATCTGGTTTACTTCTTGCAACAATAGATATTCCTTTGATTTCTTCTCTCAATTCTTTATCTGTCAATACATCTATATATGTTGCTTCAACTGCCTTTTTCCCATCATTTAATAGTCCTAATTCATTTCCAATAGCTGTTGCTGTATTTATATTATCTCCTGTAAGCATTTTTACATCTACTCCTGCATTAAATGCTTTATCAATGGAATCTTTGACCCCTTCTCTCAATGGGTCCACTATTCCTACAAATCCACTAAAAACTAAATTATCTTCCTTCATATAACTTCTTGAATTTCCTATTAAATTCAATTCACCTTCTGAAGTCATTGCAACTTCTGTTTTAGAATTACTCATTTTTTTATAAGCAAATCCTAATGTTCTCATAGATTTAATTTGTAACTTCTTAATCTCATCTAAAATACTTTTTTCTACTTTTGGAGTTATTGGAACAATATTTTTTCCTTGTTGTACATAAGAACATTTTTTTAATAATACTTCTGGAGCACCTTTTGAAAGTAATATATCTGAATCCTCTTGACGAATTAATGTTGACATCTTCTTTTCTTCTGAACTAAATGGTATTTGTGATATCAAATACGTTTGTTTTCTCATTTCATTATAGTTCTTATCATTATGATATAAAAGTAATGCACACTCTGTTGCGCTTCCTATATATTTAAATGAATTATCTTCTTTTTCTATATCTGCAGTTGAATTTACTATACAGTTTTGTTCAAAATAGCTATTACTTTGATACTCTCCTCCACTTATATATTTACCATCAACATATGCTACCTCTACCATCATTTTGTTTTGTGTTAAAGTCCCTGTTTTGTCGGAACATATTACAGAAACAGAACCTATAGTTTCACAGGCTTCTTTCTTTGTTACTAATGCATTTATCTTTGCCATCTTTTGCATTGTTATAGCTAAGGTAATATTTATCATAGTTGGCAAACCTTCTGGAACAGTTGCAACTATTAATGCAATACAAACCATATATGCATTTTTAGCAGGTTCTAATGATTGTAAGAAAGATAATATACTGCTTGTATCTAAAATTAACATACCTTTTCTCTGCATCTGTATAATCATAAACATACACAATAAAGTAGCTATTATGCCTGATATTCCTGCTATTTTAGCACCCAACTTCCCTAATTTAATTTGAAGTGGAGTTTGCTGGTCTTCATTTGATAAATTCTGTGCTATCTTACCCATCTCTGTCTTATCACCAGTATGAGTGACAACCATTATGCCCCTACCATATGCTACAAGAGTCCCTCCAAATACCATATTGACTTGCTTTGCAGGTATTGCATCCTGTTCGATTATTTCTGTTTTAGAATAAACTACTTCCATATCTAATACAGCATCAGCATTCTTAGCTACATCATCAGATTCTCCTGTTAGCATATCTTCTCTAAGTTTCAAATTTATAGACTGTATAAGTCTTCCATCTGCTGGTATCATATCCCCAGTTTCTATATATACAATATCTCCTGGTACTAAATCATTTTTTGATATTTTAATTATCTTCCCATTTCTAAGCACCTTTACTTCTATATTTTCTGTTAATTTTGACAGGGCATGAGCTGCTTTTTTAGATTTTCCTTCAGTTATTATGCCTATAGAAATTCCAATAAAAATAGCCCCTAAAATACCTAATGCGTCATGTAATTCTCCCACAAAAGAACTTATTACTGCTGCTCCTATGAGAATTAATATCATAGGTTCTGTCAAACTTTCTCCCAACTCGTCCCAAAATGTTCTACCTTCTTTTATAGTAAATTCATTTAATCCATATCTAAGCTTCCTTTCTTCTACCTCATTATCATCAAGTCCAATTTCTGGATTTGTTTTTAAGTATTTTAATACTTCTTTGGTAGGTTTATTATAATACCTCATAACTTTATCCCCCTTGTTAATTATCTATAAGGAATTATATGCTTATGATAGCTTGTATATTACTTTTCAAAAAAATAAGGTGTTGATTAATCAACACCTTATAGTGGTTATATATTATTAAATTTTATGTTACAGGCTTTATAAATTGTGAGCTATACAAATCAAAATATTTAATCTTCAAAATACCCTTCTGGATATAATGGAAACTTAGATATAAGTTCTTGTGCCTCTGCTTTACATTCATCTAATACTTCTTTATTATCAATATTTTCTGCTACCTTATTCATTATCCCTGCTATCTGTATAACTTCTTTTTCTTTCAGACCTCTTTGAGATATTGATGTAAGACCTATACGAACACCACTAGTTACAAATGGTGATTGTGGGTCGTCAGGTATAACATTTTTATTAACTGTTATTCCTACATATTCAAGAGCTTTTTCAAATTGTTTTCCTGTAAGATTCTTACTTCTTAAGTCAACCATTACTATATGATTATCAGTACCTCCACTTACAATACTAAAACCATGTGAAATCAGTTCAGAAGCTAGAGTCTGAGCATTTACTACAACTTGCTCCATTATCTTTTTAAATTTATCTGTACTTAAATATAATAGTGAAAAGGCTTTTGCTGCAACTGTATTAAGATGTATAGAACCTAATGTTCCTGGAAAAACACCTTTATCGAGTTTCTTTGCATGTTCTGCTTTACAAAGTACAATACCACTTCTTGGTCCACAGAAAGTCTTTGTCGTAGATGAAGAAACAAAATCTGCATAAGGTACAGGACTAGGTATTACTTTCGCTGCGACTAATCCTGCAACATGTGCCATATCTACCATAAAGTAAGCTCCTACTTCTTTTGCAACCTTTGATATTCTTTCATAATCTATTAATCTTGGATATGAACTTGCCCCTGCAATTATAAGTTTTGGTCTACATTCTTTTGCCTTTGCTTCAAGAGCATCATAATCTATACGTCCAGTATTTGGGTCTACCCCATAAAATTCATATTTATAAATGTCATGTAAAAAATTAACTGCGCTACCATGTGTCAAGTGTCCACCTTGGTCAAGACGCATACTTAAAACAGTGTCATTTGGTTTTAATATTGATGAATATACACAATAGTTAGCTGTAGAACCTGAATACGGTTGTACGTTTACATGTTCTGCTCCAAATACTTCTTTTGCACGTTTTATTGCTAGGGTTTCAAGTTTATCTGCTTCTTCAGAACCTGCTTGAAAACGAGCCCCTGGATAGCCTTCTTCTGTTTTATTTGTAAATACACATCCACTTAATTCAAGTACTTCTGTTGGTGCTGTACTTTCAGAAGCTATCATCTCAATATTGTGTTCTTGTCTAACCAACTCATCAGCTACAATCTTGTATAACTCTGGGTCTGAAATTTTTGTTGTTTTTAACATAATAATCCTCCTCTTAATTAAAGAATATATTTTATTAGTTTAATCTTCATTGATAAATTTATTATAACGGTCTATAAAACGTAAGATATTCCTCCACCAGGTCCTAATGGTATGCCAATACCCATGAATAGTAACAATATTATTATTTCTATTAATGTAAATACCACTGAGTATGGAATCATATTCGATATGACAGTACCTATACCTATATCTTTATCATATCTTCTGGCAAAGGCCAATATAACTGGAAAATACGGAAAAAGTGGACTTATTGGATTTGTTGAAGCATCTCCAATACGATAAGCTATTTGAGTTAATGCTGGATTAAAGTCTAGTAGCATAAACATGGGAACAAATATAGGTGCTAAAATCGCCCATTTTGCAGAAGCACTTCCTACAAATAAATTGATAAATCCAGATAGCAATATAAATCCTATTATCAATCCATAGCTAGGTATCCCCGACTCTGCTAGTAATTTTGCTCCTGTTATTGATAAAATTGTTCCTAAGTTACTAAGATTAAATAAATTAATAAACTGGGATGCTATAAATGCTAGGACTATATATCCACCCATATCACTCATACTACTACCCATCATAGATACTAAATCTTTGTCACTTTTTATCTTCTTACTTACTTTTCCATACACTAATCCTGGAGTTAAAAATATAATAGTGATTATAGGAACTATACCTTTCATTAAAGGTGCATTACTAGATAGTATAGAACCAGTCTCTGGATCTTTCATAAATGCATTGTCACCTATACATAAGGCAACTATCACTACTACTACAACTAACAATGATAATAAAGCGTATTTTATACCCTTATTTTCAAGTTCACTCAATTCCTGTATATCCTTATCATTTGTTGAATCATTATATTTTGTAAAACGAGGAGCTATAAATTTTTCAGTTACAAATGCTCCTGCAAAAGTTAAAACTATCGCTGATATAAAAGCAAAATAAAGATTCATTGCTGGATTGCCTTGGTAAGATGGGTCCATCATTTGAGCTGCTGGTATTGTAAATCCAGCTAATAATACATCTGTAGTACTAAGCATAACATTTGCTGCAAATCCCCCTGCAACACCTGCAAAAGCTGCAAACATACCTACAAGAGGATGTCTTCCAATTCCTAAAAACACAAGTGCTGCAAGTGGTGGTAATATTATAAATCCTACATCTGCTGCTGTATGTGATAACATACCTGCAAATACGATTGCTACAGTTACAAGTTTTTGTGGAACTTTACTTATACCCTTTTTCATTAACACTTCCATAAATCCAGATTTCTCAGCAACACCTGCTCCAAGCATTGTAACCAGTACTAATCCTAAAGGAGCAAATGACTGGAAGTTTGTAACTATGCTACCTAAATATGATTGAATCTGCTCTTTCTCTAGTAGATTTACTACCTTTACAACTTCTTTTGTAGAAGGATGTATTTCTTCTACTCCTAAATTAGATATAACTGCTGACAATATTACAACAATTATACATAGTAATAAAAATATGGTTACTGGGTCTGGAAGTTTATTTCCTGCTCTCTCTACAACATTTAGTGCCCTCATCAATAATCCACTATCTTTGTTTTTTTCCTGTGAATTAATTTTCCTCAAACTAATACCCCCTCATAAACTTTATCTCCAGAATGCTCTATCTTAAATTTTATTTTTTAATTTATCCATATAATTTATAACAGACTGACATAGTACATTTGTACCTACCAATATAGAATTTTTATCAGCTTTAAATTTAGGATTATGCCACTGATATATACAATCTTGTTCTTTGTTGCCTACCCCTAACCAGTAAAAAAATCCTGGGGCTTTTTCCATGAATATAGAAAAATCTTCTCCTCCTGTAGAAGGTATTGGATCAACTATAGCATCTTCTGAATACAAATCACACACAGACTTACAAGCTATTGCGTACATCTCTTTACTATTTATAACAGCTGGTAAATCAAATAAATAATCTAGCTTTGCAGTTGCTTGATATCCACGAGCTATCTCACAAACTATATTTTCTAAATTTTCTGATATTTTCTTTCGTACTTCATTACTAAAGCTTCTACATGTGCCTGTCATATCTACCTTTTCTGAAATTACATTATTTGCAGTCCCTCCATTTATAGTACCTATTGATATAACAGCTGATTCTAATGGACTTATGTTTCTGCTTACTATGGTTTGAATACCCATTATAATTGCACTTGATGCTACTATAGGGTCTATTGTTCTGTTTGGTATACCTCCGTGACCTCCAAATCCATTTACTTCTATCTTAATAGTGTCTACTGCTGCCATTAACCCACCTAACTTAACACCTATTTTTCCACAAGGTATATCTGGATGATTATGAAGTCCAAATATAGCATCAACTTTTGGATTTTCCATTACTCCTCGTTCCACTAGCATCTTCGCACCTTTATTGACTTCTTCGGCTGGTTGAAATATAAACTTTACATTTCCATGAAGACTATCTCTAATATGAGACAATACATATGCACATCCTACAAGGCAAGACGTGTGTATATCATGCCCACATGCATGCATTATACCATCATATCTGGATTTATACTTAATATCAACCTCTTCATATATTGGCAATGCATCAATATCTCCTCTTAGTGCTACTGTGGGACCATCATACTTCCCTTTTAATAATCCAACAACGCCTGTTTCCATTCCTAAATCTAATATTTCTATGTCTAAACTCACTAATAAATCTTTTATAGCTTTTGTAGTCCTAAATTCTTTAAAACTTAATTCGGGGTGCATATGAATATCTGTAAAAAAATCTAAAATATCTTCTTTATACTTTTCTGAGATTAAAATAAGTTCATGCATACTAACACCTCTCCAAAATTTTATTTTTTTATTTTTTATAATTTAACTACAAATTATATAAGTTAATAATCTTTATAAAGATATTTTTTATAAATTTAATTTTAGTTTATATTTATATTTTACTATATTATTTTAATTAAATATATTATCATGTTTTGCAATTTATTTAACTATTTTGACTTTTTAAATTCGGATTATATAAAAAATTTCTTTAAATAAAAACTATTAATAAGTGGCTCTATTCCTGACTTTGTGTTGATTTTTTTCTACATGTAATTGCTTTATACACCATACAGACTAAAATTAAAAGCCCCATATAACCTGTATATGGATATAAAATGTTTACTAATTTACCAAACGGTAAAAAACCTCCTATACAAGCCAAAATAGCTATTACTGTTGTTACCAATTTAAATTTAGGATGTTCATCTTCAACAATTCTATTGGTTACAGACCATAAAAGTGGAACAGCTGTTGTGTAGATACCTAATATTAATGCAACTGAAAAACATACACCTACAATAGGAGATATATTATCTGCTAAATAAAGTGATGGTATTTCTTTCATATACAAATTTCCTATATCTGAAATCATAGCCAAATACATAACTATACCAGCAGTCATAAACACTATTCCACCTAATAAACCTCCCCAAAAAGCATCCTTTTTACTTTCAATAGAAGCTCCCATTCCTGTTAAAAAAACAATCATTACAATAATATTTAATGTATTATATATTACACCAGAAACGATTGGACTTTCTGATGCTTTTGTAACTTCAATATTTTTCATAGCTTCTCCAACCATAGATAAACCATCAAAATGCTTAAACAAGCTTATTAATCCAACAGCAATTGTAAATACTGCTATCACTGGTCCAATACGTCCAAGTATGCTTACTAATTTTTCTAAACCCATAGACACTGTAATTAAAGTAGCAACAGCCATCAATACTCTTCCTAAGTAAGGATTTATACCATAGTATTCAGTTAAAGTTGAGCCTGCACCTGAAATCATTACTATAAGAATCCCAAATAAAAATATTGGACTAAACCATTCGTAAAATTTTCCTAAAATCTTCCCACAATAAAAAGTGTAAATTCTTGTTGGTTCTTTAAGTTTTAATTCTCTACCTCTAGTTATAACTTCAGCACCAAGAAATGAAAACAATACCATTGATATTAATGCTCCAATTAAACCCATATACCCTTGTGAGGCAAAAAATTGTAGAATTTCTTGACCAGTAGCAAACCCAGAACCAATTGCTGTTGCTAGATAAGCGCCTGCAATACAGATAATATTTTTCATATTCACTTTGTCTGACATATTAAATTACCTCCATTATAAAGTTACCTTCCTTTAAGAAATATAAACTCTCAGTGAATTAAATGAAAATTCTGTCTTTTTGAAACAGTATTTAATTCACTTTTTTTATTTTGTATATCTTTTTCTTTTTATTTATATATATTTTTTTATATAAATAGGTACAGCTTTTATAAGGTTTAATATTATTAAATATGTTTAAAGCGCTTTAATTTTTATCATAATTAAAGTATACTTATTCAGACACACTCAAACAATTATCTATATTGACTTTTTATTTATCAATTTCAATTTTTAGTGTTCAGTTTATAAACTTTTGGAGTCATTCCTTTTTCTATCTTAAAGTTTTTATAAAAGTTATTTAGGCTATTATATCCAACTATTTCTGCAATCTCATTTATACTTTTTGTAGTATTTTCAAGTAATTCAATAGATTTTTCTATTCTTATATGATTTAGATATGATATAAAAGTTGTATTTAAATTACTTTTAAAAATCCTAGATATATTAGATGGATTGGTTAAAAATAATCTAGCACAATCATTTAACTTTAAGTCATTGCTATAGTTTAGATTTATATATTCCAGTATCTCATTTAATAAATCATTATTGGTATATTGATATCCAATAATTTTTTCTACAGACTTAGTAAATTCTTTCATATCCAATGGTTTAAGGAGTATATCTTTTACATTTAATCTCAAAGCTTTTTGAGCATATTCAAAATAGTTAAATGCAGTTATTACTACAAAGTTTATTTTTTTAGATAAATGAGATGTTTTTTCTATTACTTCTAACCCGTTGTATATTGGCATTTGAATATCTATAAAAACTATGTCTGGCTCTAAACCAATGATTTTATCTACTGCTTCATCACCAGATGTTGCTTTACCAACAATTTTTATTGGCATATCTTTCATTTCTATAAAATGTGTTATTATTTTTAGAACAGCTTCTTCATCATCTATTATTAGTGCTCTTCTCATGAGAATACCTCCCTTTTAGCTTAATAATATAAAAAAGTAAGATATATAAAACAACATAAAAACATCTAATATATTTCTTAACATTTATAAAACTTATTAATTTTTCACAAGTTCTATACATACTCCTTATAATTTTCAATAGGAATTTTAATCATTATGTAAGTTCCTTCATTATCACTCGACTTTATATCCATATCAAAATCATTTCCATAAGCAGATGTGAATTTTGTATATATTAAAGACAAACCATGACCATTATTACTACGAATACCTGCCTTTATTTTGTCTATATTATTTCCATCTAAGATAGTTCCATTATTATGAATCTCTATAATAGCATACTGAGAATCTAATCTTGCAATTATTTCAATTCGCTTTTCTGTGTCAATATCTCTAAATCCATGTGTAAATGCATTCTCTACAATAGGTTGAATAAAGTTAAAAGGCACAGAAAGGTTATATAACTTCTCTGGAATAAGATATTTTACTTTAAGCGCATCTCCATAACGTAATTTCTGTAAATTCAAATAATTTTTAATGTATAATATTTCAGATTCTAATTCTACAAATCTTAAATCAGACCTCATTGTATATCTAAACATTCTTGATAAATCTATTATTGCACTATACAAATCATAACTACCATCATCTAGTGCTATGCTTGCCATTGAATTTAATGTATTAAATAAAAAGTGATGATTTATTCTTAAATTAGTAACCATATCTTGAGCTACTTTTAAATTCATTTCAAGTTGCTCTCCATAATGATATGTTCTTGCTATAGTCTTCTCTTTTTCTTGTAAATCCTTTCTTATATCATTAAAAGAGCAAAAATTTATTATATTTTTAGATATTTGTTTCAAGAGGCGTTTTATACTTCTAGCAGCTCCCTCTGGAATATCATATAAATTATTATGCTCTGTATCTAAATTCAAATCAGATAATAGTACATACCCTCCTCTTATAACACCTATGCTATTGCTTTTGTACAGTATTGGTATATTATATATAGTTATCCCATATTCACATACAAATTGATTGCTACTTTTTTGATTCATACAATCACAATTTTGAGGAAATTTCATAGGATTACATTTTTCAAAACAAAAAAGTGGAAAATAAGGATTTTTTAAAACTATATTCCATGAATCATCATATATAATTAATGGAATTTTAAACGGGTCTATAAATTGACCACGAATTGATTCTACTGCTGCATACAAATTTAATGTACTTTCACTATAATTTATCAAGGTCTTCTTTAAATAATTATTAGGATTAATATCTATAACTTCACTCTCTCCTACATCATCTACATTATTTGAAACAATAAGTTCTTTTATTTCTCTATCACCTGTATTTATAGTTTCATGTGTGCTACCAGATTCTATATAAAAAATCATACCTTGATAAAATGGCTTCCAAACTCCATTTATAATATACAAACCCTCTCCCTCTAAAATATATATCATCTGCTCTTGACCATAATGAACATGATTAAAATGTTTCTTACCAGGCATAGTTACTGCAATGTATATATTCATAGCTTGTTTTGGATTATTTTCATCATAAGTATGTTTCCATTCAATATATCCCCACTCAGTATTTTGAATTTTCATAAAAGATTCCTTTCCTGTAAATTATTTATGTTCATATTGTGAAAAATTAGTAAAAAAAATGTGTACATACTCTTTCATATGATAGCTTACTATATCAATATTCATTAGTTTGTACACATTTTTATATTAATTATTTTTTTTTATTACTTCTATTATTATTGTATCACTTTTATATTAACTATTTTTTTATTACTTCTATTATTATTGTATCACTTTTATATTAACTATTTTTTTATTACTTCTATATTATTGTATCACTTTTATATTAACTATTTTTTTATTACTTCTATATTAGAAGTATCACTTTTATATTAATTATTTTTTATTACCTCTATATTATTGTATTGCTTAAAAATACATAATTTAACTCTTACTTAATAACAGAAACTCCCATATATGGTCTTAAAACTTCAGGAACAACCACAGAACCATCTTCTTGTTGATAATTTTCTAATATAGCTGCAACACTTCTTCCAATAGCTAACCCAGAGCCATTTAATGTGTGTACATATTCAGCTTTAGAATCTTTATCTCTTTTAAATCTTATTCCTGCTCTTCTAGCTTGGAAATCTTCGCAGTTTGAACAAGATGAAATCTCAACATACCTATTGTAACTTGGCATCCAAACTTCTACATCATATTTAAAAGAAGCTGTAAATCCTAAATCACCTGTACATATCTTTACTACTCTATAAGGCAGATTCAATAATTGTAGCATAGTTTCCGCATTGTTAGTAAGCTTTTCTAACTCATTGTAAGATTCTTCTGGTGCAACTATTTTAACCATTTCTACTTTGTTAAACTGATGCTGTCTTACTAAACCTCTTGTATCTCTTCCAGCAGAACCAGCTTCTGACCTAAAACATGGAGTATAAGCTGTATAATTTATCGGTAATTGTTCAAATTTAAGTATTTCATTAGCATGTATATTAGTTAAAGGAACTTCTGATGTTGGAATCATAAAATAGTCCATACCTTCTATTTTAAACATATCTTCTTCAAACTTAGGTAACTGTCCTGTACCTAAAAAACTATTTCTATTTGCCATAAATGGTGGAATAACTTCTGTATATCCATTTACTTTTGTATTCGTGTCTAAGTAAAAATTTAATAATGCTCTCTCTAATCTAGCACCTAATCCTTTGTAAAGAGTAAATCTTGAACCAGTTATTTTACTAGCTGTTTCAAAATCAAGTATACCTAATTCTGTTCCAATTTCCCAATGAGCCTTAGATTCAAAATCAAAGGTAGTAGTCTTTCCCCAAGTTCTTACTTCAACATTATCTTCATCAGTTTCACCTTGTGGTACTTCTGGATGTGGTACATTTGGTATTCTCATTAATAGGTATCCCATCTTATCTTCTACTTCTTTAAGATTTTGGTCTATTACCTTAATTTTATCAGATAACTCTTTTAGTTTAATCTTTTCATTTTCTACATCTTTACCTTCTTTTATAAGATTTGGTATATTTTTAGATGCTGTATTTAATTCATTTTTCATAACTTCAACTTCTTGAAGAATCTTTCTTCTTTCATCATCTAACTTAACTACTTCATCAAGGTTAAAGTCTTTTTCGCCCCTTCTTTCCATTGCTTTTTTTATACAATCTAAATTTTCTCTTATTCTTTTTATATCAAGCATTTTTTCCTCCTCAGTACCTAAGATTGGATTTATCTCTTAATCTCAAATAACTTAGATAATATACTTTATGCTTGAGGTTAAGAAACCTTTTTCTTTATCCGAACCTGTTATTTTTATTTTATTTATATTTTACTCACTTTTTTGTCCATTGTCAAATTATATTTAATTAAATAAATGTAATTTAATTTTAGGAGAATATTGCTAGATTTAACTTCATTATAATTATATCTATTTTGCTAATCAATTATCTATTTTGACTTTTTCTTTATCAATCTTGTATAGTTATTAACTTTTATATAAATTTTTTTATATTATAACATAGTCCTATATATCTATTATTTGGATAGAATTATTTTTTAAATTAGAATTATTTTAATGAATGATTCAAGTAATAGGTATGAAATTGAATCTTTTAGAACTGCTTACAAAAAATACTCAAAGAAAAATAGTAATTTTCTCAGATTCACAATATATTTTATATGAAATGTTATAAGGTAATCTATTTAATAAATTTAAATTTGCTATTATAGATTTAGTTCCAAAGTCTTACTGCAAAGTAATATACATAGTTTTTTAATAAACTAATAAGTTCAATTAATAACTACTTAATTGTTTAATATAGTACATAGATAACTTTAATAAATCGACAGTTATTTAAAAAGGTAGAATCAATAAAATTATACTTATAAATCTTCAATACAATAATTAAAATTTAATAAAAATATAATTGTTGATTTAACTGTAATCTTATTTAATTCTACCTAACTTATTATATAAAACTATTTTTTATAGATTATAAAATATCTAACTTTCATCTACTTCAAAGAATACAATACTTCTCCTTCTCTTATAGTCTGCAATACTTTAATATCTTTTATTTTCATAGGGTCGATTGTAAGTGGGTTTTCATCTAAGATTATCAAATTAGCTAATTTCCCTTCTTTAATTGAACCTTTTTTATCTTCTTCAAAATATTGATATGCTGCATTTATAGTAACACCCTTTAAAGCATCTAATGGGCTTATCTTTTCATTTTCTCCTATTTGTATACCTTTTTTTGTAATTCTATTGACAGCACACCATACTGTTTCCAGCATATTAGGTGCTATTACTGGTGTATCCTGATGAAGAGTGTAAATTAATCCCTTTTCTATAGTTGTTTTAAGTGGGCTAATCTTAAACGCTCTATCTTCTCCAAGGTTTTTGATATGAATATCACCCCAATAATATGTGTGAGCTACAAAGTATGAAGGTATCATATTTATTACTTTCATATCATCAATCTGGTCTGCTCTTACTGTTTGAGCATGTATCATAACTGGTCTTATATGATTTTCACTACTTTGCTCTTTTAAGTTTAAAACTTTCTCAAACGCATCTATCAACTGGTCTGCTGCTGCATCTCCATTACAATGAGTTAAGAGTTGCATCTTTTCTTTTAGTGAAATATCTATAAACTTTTCTACTTCTTCATCTTTGTATATAGGATATCCACAATAACCATCATCTGAATTTTCATATGGTCTACTCAACCATGCTGTCTTACCTTGAGGAGAACCATCTAAGAAAATCTTATAACCTCCTATTTTAAATCTATTTATATATTTTTTTATAAACTCCCTATTATTATCTACTACAGACTTACTTTTTTTCAAATTTACATATCCTACAACATCCATTTTTAATTTATTTTGATTTGCCATTGCTTTTAAAATGTTAAATTGATTTTCTTCCATTAAACCTTCTTGAGCTGTTGTAATACCATAGCTTAGATATATGTTCTGTGCTTTTTCAATTGAATTAAAAATCTCATTTGATGATGGTTGTTTTATTTTAGATGCTACATTAAAAAATGCATTTTCTTCTAAATATCCATTTGGTTCTTCACTGCCTTCTACTCTACCTATATGTCCACCTTCTGGGTCACGTGTTTCATTGGTAACACCAAGCTGTTTTAACCCCAATGTATTTGCAACTCCCATATGACCAGAAGCATGTGAAATTAGTATTGGATTTTCTGAAGATGCACTATCGAGTACACTCTTATCTGGATGCTTATTTTCTTCTAAAAAATTATTATCATATGAAAATCCAATTATCCAGTCTCCTTTTTTTATATTATTCGACTCTTTGAAATCCTGTATTTTTTTTACTATGTCTTTAAAACTGGTTGCATCTTCTAAAGGAACTAGCTTTAGAGTAGTAGCAAAAGCTATCAAGTGACTATGTGAATCTATAAAAGATGGCATCAATGTCTTACCTTGTAAATCTATAATTTCTGTATCTTTATTTTTCAAAGCAAATACTTCTTCTTTTGTTCCTATCTTTTTTATTATTTTGTCTTTTATAAGAATAGCATCTCCACATATTGAATCTTCCATTGTGATGATATTTCCATTGTAATAAATTTTTTCTTTCATAAAATTCTCCTTACGTTGTCTACTTTAATAAATTTTTTTCATTATTTTCTGCTTAATTATATTATCTTCTTTATAAACTTTTTCTTTAGAGTTTAATCATATAAAAGTTTTATTTTTAATTATTGTTTGCCAAGAAGTAAATACTATTCATTGTAAATAAGACAAATTAATAGGCTTTATACTAATTGAAAAAATATTATAAGTTGTTAAATTTAAATATCTAAACTCAATTATATCTGTACAATTGTAATTTTTTAAATCATGATGTATTATTTTAAATATACAGTTACATTATTATTCACAATATAAGTATCTTAGTTCTCAAATAACATCTCATGTAATCTATTCAATGCAAAAAATTTAAATATTTTTTAGGAGGTTTTTTATGAGCAAGGAAAATAAAAATGTAAGAATTGCTGTTGTCCAGGCGTCACCAGTCATAATGGATTTAGAAAAAACTGTTGAAAAAGCATTAGGATTAATTAAAGAAGCTGGTAGAAAAGGGGCAAATATCGTAGTTTTCCCTGAAGCATTCATACCTGCATATCCAAGAGGTCTTTCATTTGGATTTGTTGTTGGAAGTAGAACAATGGAAGGTAGAGAAGATTGGAAAAGATACTATGATAATTCTGTACCAGTTCCTAGTGCTACAACAGATTTATTAGGAAAAGCAGCACAAGAAGCAGGAGTATATCTATCAATGGGTATAACAGAAAGAGATGGTAATGATATAAATTGTACCCTTTATTGCACAAACTTATTTTTCTCTCCAGAAGGTAAGCTAATTGGTAAACACAGAAAACTTAAACCTACAGGAACAGAAAGATGTATTTGGGGAGAAGGAGATGGAAGTACTCTTACAGTAGTTGATACTCCATATGGAAAAATGGGTTCGTTGATTTGTTGGGAAAATTATATGCCATTAGCTAGAACAGCTCTTTATGCTAAGGGTGTAAAACTTTACATAGCCCCTACTGCAGATTCAAGAGAAGAGTGGCAAGCAACTATGAAACATATTGCTTTAGAAGGAAGATGTTTTGTAATTGGATGCAATCAATATGTTGAAAAAAATATGTATCCAACTGACCTTAACTACTATAAAGAGCTAGATGCAGAACCAGAAATTATGTGTCCAGGAGGAAGTTGTATAGTTGACCCTTTTGGAAAATATGTAGCAGGTCCTATTTTCAATAAAGAAGAAATACTAATAGCTGATTTAGACCTAGAAAAAATAGTACTTAGTAGACTAGATTTTGATTCAGAAGGTCACTATTCAAGACCAGATGTATTTGAATTAATTGTTCATGAATAATCTTTTTACACAAACATCTACATAAATCTTTTTACATAAAAAAATGAGATACTCACAAGTAAATTTCAAGTATCTCATTTTTGCTTAAAACCTATAATCCTAATTATAAATTTATTCACCTATATTTTTTCTAAATCAACTACTGTTCTTCCAACATGTTTTCCTGCCATTATTGAATCTATACTATCATTTAACTCTTCCAATGATACTACATTTACCATATCATCTAAATCATCTAATTTCCATTCATTTGATAATAAATCCCATATTTTTAATCTTAAGTTCATTGGGCAATCCACAGAATCTATACCATATAAAGTAATTCCCTTTAAGATAAATGGATATACTGAACTTGTAAAATCAACTCCTCCTGCATTACCACAAGTTGTTACTGCTCCACAATAATTAGTTGTCTTTATTGCTGTTGCTAGAGTATTTCCTCCTACTGTATCTATTACTCCAGCCCATCTTGGTCTAAGCAGAGGTCTTCCTGAGTTATCATCCACTTCTGACCTATGTATAACATCTTTAACACCTAAGTTTAGTAATACTTCTTTTTGTTCTTCTAATTTCCCTGTTGAAACTACAACTGAATAACCTAATTTAATCAATATTTTAGTTGCAATTACAGCAACTCCTCCAGTACCACCAGTGACTAATACATCTCCCATATTCTTGTCTACAGAATCTATAAATTTATACACAGATAAAGCTGCTGTAAACCCTGCTGTACCATAATCCATTGCTTCTTTTAGTGAAAGATTTTTAGGAAGTTTAACTACCCAACTAGAAGGAACTCTTATGTATTCTGAAAAACCACCAGAAGTATTCATTCCCAAGTCATAACCTGTTACTAAAACTTCTTCTCCAATTTTAAAATCATCACAACTACTAGATTCTACTATACCAGATGCATCAATTCCTGGTGTATGAGGATACTTTCTCGTAACACCCTTATTACCATTTGCAGAAAGTGCATCCTTGTAATTTAAAGAAGAATATTTTACTTTTATTAAAACTTCGCCTTCTGGCAATGTATCTACTTCTCTTTCAACTATATTTCTTCTAAAATTTCCTTCTTCTTCTGTAATATATAGTGATTTAAATTTTTTATTCATAAATTTCCTCCCAATACATTTAGTTTTATGTTAAACTAATTATAGTTTATAAATAGTTTTATGTCAAACTAATTTAAATAGATTAAAGATTGGAGAATAATTTATGGAAGATAAATATATTGTACATTTCATAAGTAAAACAAAGGCTAGTATGATTAAATTCATTGAAAATAAACTCAGTAAAAATGGTTTAGGTGAGTTAATACCTACTCATGGAAATATTTTAACTGCACTTTATGAAAATAATGGAATACTTACAATGAAAGAAATTGCAGCTAAAATAGGAAAAGATAAATCCACTGTTACAGTGTTGGTTAATAAACTTATAAACCTAGGATATTTAGAAAGACAAAAATGTACAAATGACAAACGTATCACGTATATAAAGCTTACAAAAAAGGCACTGCTTATAGAAGATACTTTTAATAGCATCTCAACACAAGTTAAAGAGACGGCATATCATAATATTACAGAAAATGAAAAACAAGAATTTCTTAGAATTTTAAAAAAAATTAATGATAATTTTAAAAATGCTGACTAAATTGAGCATAATTATATCTCCTATTGGAATAATAAATAAAAAGAATCAAATATTGTAAAAATTTATTGTGATAGAGAGGTAGAATATGAATTTAAAAGATAGTAAAACTAAAGAAAATTTATTAAGAGCTTTTGCAGGTGAGAGTCAAGCTAGAAATAGATACAATATTTCTGCATCTGTAGCAAAAAAAGAAGGATTATATATAATAGAGTCTTTATTTAATTACACTGCTGACCAAGAAAAATCACATGCAAAACAATTCTTTTCTAAATTAAAAGAATTTGCTGGTGAAAATATAAGTATATCAGGAGCATACCCTGTAGATTTATATGACAAGACAGCACAACACCTTAAAGCTGCACAACATAATGAGCTTCAAGAGTGGGATGATGTATATAAAAACTTTGGAAAAACAGCACGTGAAGAAGGATTTGAATCTATAGCTAAGTTATTTGAAAATATAGCTGAAATAGAAAAAGTTCATGGTGATAGATTTGGTAGATATGCTACTGATTTAGAAGAAGGTACTTTATTCAGAAGAAATGAAGATATACAATGGATATGTACACATTGTGGCCATATACATATAGGTAAAGAAGCTCCAAAAGCTTGTCCTGTATGTCTTCATCCACAAGGATATTTCTTAGATTTTAAAAACTCATTATTTGAATAAATTAAGGCAATAATTCTATTTAAACAATTTACTATATTTATATCAAGTATTTTTATAAATACTGTATTATCTTAATAACAATAAAATGAACCATTGATATTACTATAAGTAGAAAATGTAGTTTAAATACAATTTATAGTAGTTCATCATGGTTCATTTTATTATTTACTAATCCCTATAACCTACTTAAATCTATCTTTAACTTTTACATACTCACATAAAATCTCATCTTTAAACTAAATATTTAAATAAAGTGTATTTTAAGTATATTATTATAATACATTATATAAGATAATACACTATGATAACTTTATACTTATATCATTTATTTCTTTTGTCAAGTCAACCTCAATAATCTTAACTACATCTTTTTCAAACTTTACTTTTTTATAATCCAAACATCCTACTACGAATGGAACTCCAAACTTTCTAAACAAATAAATCTTTCCACTTTCATTGTATATTGATGTAAAATTTTCTTCTATTATATTCACTATCAATTTTAACTCTTCAAAAGTTATTATAGATTTAACTAAAAACTTCTCTATTATGCTCAATATAAGCAGTTCTTTTTTACCTATGCTTTGCTCTTTTTTATATAAATTTTGAAATATTTCTTTGGTATAATTACATATAACTTCTTTACTGAGAATAAAATCAATGTCAAATTCTTTATTAATATCCTTTTTCATAAACATATTTGCAATATCATCAAGAGAAGTCTCTTCTTTCATAGACAATATTAACTCTATTCTTTCTAGTATTTTATCTCTTGGAAAGAAAGTCTCTTGACCTGTAAAAGCTGATTTTTTTATAAACCATTCCTCTGGTATTATGTTTTTTCTTTTCCATCTATATAATTGACCATAAGATATATTAGTTTTGCTCAATAAATCTTTCTTAGATATTAATTCTTCCATAACTTTTCTAGCCCACCTTTATACTGTTTTTTACAGTAGAATTATCTGAAACTGATAAATTATCACTGTATTCAATATTTCCAACATCACAATTATCTACTAGAGATATGCTTTTGCCTCGTATATCTTTTATTGATGCATCTTCTAATTCAATAGTATCTCCCTCTATCAAATTACATTTAAACTTTCCTGAAAAAATATTAATGATTTTAATTAATGAAAAAGCATCTTTGCTTCTTCCTATTTTTATATTAGTTGCCCCTATCTCTTTACAATAAGAACCTCCTCCTGAATAAACATATATATTTTCTCCATTTAAAAGACCATCACATTTTATTGCTCCATATACCTTTATATCTTCACATTCTATATTTGATTTATTTCTCATTTCGCCATAGATTTTTATATCTTGTGCATACATATTTTCATTTACACTTAATTGTCCTCTTATTGTAACATTATTACATTTAAGTTTGCCATCCACTTTCTGTTGAGCAGTTATAACTAAGTCATCTATTTCTGCATCTCCCTCTATATTAAGTTGACCATTCACTCTTACACGCTCTGCTTTAAGATTGCCTCTTATAATAGTTTTTCCGTTAACAACAAAATTTTTTATATTGATGTCACCTTCAAATTTTGCATCTCCAAGGACTTTTACTTCGTTACTTTTAACATTTCCTTTTGATTTAGAGCTTCCCATGATTTTTATATTTTCATACTCACCACTACTTATAAAGCCTTCTCCAAGTATTTTTATAGACCCTTTTTCCATATTATTACCTCATTTTAAATTTTATTTTTAAACCTACTTATTACTTATCCTTCTTTAATTTTATTTTTTCACTTATATTCTTTATTTCACCAACTATTGAATCTTCATCAATCTCTATACTTTCACTGTACTCCAAACTTTCTACATAACATCCCTTGCCTATTTTAATATTTTTTCCTCTTACAACTTTGACTTCACTATTTTCTAAGCTTATTTCATCTGCTTCTATAATATTTGCAAACAATTTACTTTCTGTATACTTTCTAATTGATAATAGACCTAAACTTATTAAATTTGAAGACACTTTTTCAAAGTTGATATGCTTTTTTTCTAGCATACGAAATTTTTTGCAATAATCTCCATGCTCCTTTTTTATATTTACACTACTTGCTCCAACTTCATTAAAATTAGAAGTTCCATTTAAACTAATATTAACTTCTTCACAATTCAAAAATCCATTACACTCCAAGATTCCACTTAAATTGATATTTTCACAATCTATATTCTCATTTGCTTTTAAATATCCTTCTCCATGAATAATATCCGATTTTATACTTCCTTCTACATTAATAATTCCACTAGTATCAATTTCAACAGAATTAATATTTCCTGTACATCTAAGAAGTCCCGATATCTCAACTTTTGATGCCAGTATGTTTCCTTCTACTTTACTTAAACCAGATGTAAAAAATTCATTACATTCTGTTGTCCCAAAAACTTTTGCTGAACCAGAAGAATCAAATTTACTACATTTTACACTTCCTTCTATTTTGCCTGTTCCTGATATATTAACATTATCAAAAATTCCACCTTTACATTTTCCAACACCATCAAATCTTAGTGAACTTAATTCTTCATTCATAATGATATCCTTTCTTTACCGTATTTTATCTTTAAACCTAATATAACAAAACATTGTTACGTTGTCAAGTATGATAATAATACTTAATAAAGCAACTATCATTTATTTTCTATAAATAGGCATAAAAATAATAGGGAAATGCTTTATTTAAACTATAAATCTAATTTCTTAGATTGTGGTTTAAATAAAATATATCCCTATTACTCAATCTTTATATATTCATTGTATAAACTTCTAAAATATAAGTCTTTAAATTCTACTGTCAATACTTTTTATACACTGTTTGTGCTATCATCTCACACACCTAAAGGAGTGGGCTTTCCACACTATTCTGTAACCTACAAGACACTATCTTCTTCTATCTATTGATAAATTTTTCTATTACATCAGCTAGTCTCTCCATATCAGTTGGATAAACTTCACCTATGCTACCTATTCTAAATGTATCTATATCAGTCAATTTACCTGGATAGATAACAAATCCATTATCTTTTAAATAAGTATAAAATTCCATAAATTCAAACTTTGCATTTTTAGGATATAAGAAAGTTGTTATTACAGGTGATTGAGCATTATCATTCACCAAAGTATCAAATCCTAAAGATTTTAATCTTGAAGCTATTGTAAACTGATTTTCTTTATATCTAGCATATCTTTTTTCAACAGAACCTTCTTCTTCCAATTCTAATAAAGCTTGATAAAAAGCTCTTACAACATGTGTAGGTGAGGTAAATCTCCATTTACCATTATTTTTCTCCATAGTCTCCCATTGCGCATACACATCAAGAGATAATGATTTAGCTATACCTTTACATTTAGATAATTTCTCTTTATTAGCTATTATAAAACCAAATCCAGGTACTCCTTGTATACATTTGTTAGAACTACTAACTAAAAAATCTATATTAAAATCTTCAACATCAATCTCAATTCCCCCAAAACTACTCATAGCATCAACTATATAAATTTTGTTATATTCTTTTGCAAGTTTCCCTACCTCTTGTATAGGATTTAATCTACCTGTAGTAGTTTCACAGTGAACCATTGATATATGTGTTATATCCTTGTTTTCTTTTAATAAATTTTCTACTACATTTAAATCCACTGCTTCTATATCTTTAAATGTGCAGTCAACAAATTGTATGTTAAGATAATTACATATATCTTTCATTCTCTTTCCATATGCTCCATTTGCAATTACAAGAAGTTTACCATCTTTTGAAATAGTACTTCCTATTATAGCTTCTACTGAAAAAGTCCCACTTCCTTGCATTAATACACTTGTGTATTTATCTGTATTTTGGGTTGCTAGAGATACTAATCTTCTTCTAACATCTTGTACTAGGTTATTATATTCAACATCCCAAGTACACCAATCTTTTAACATAGATGCTCTTACTGATTTAGTAGTAGATAGTGGTCCTGGTGTAAGTAATATGTAATCATTTTCTGGTACAAAATCTGATTTAATAGTTTCATTCTCTATTTTTATTAGTATATCTTCTAACTCAGCCATAGTTTCTATTACAAAATGTGCACCTGCCTCTTTAAATTTCTTTGAAACTATACTCATCTTAGCTTTTAATTCTTCCTTATCCATGTTCTCTACTTCTTCTTGTGTAAGCCCTAACTCACTTGAACCTTTTATTACAGCAACACTCCACATTCCTGCATTTACGCCTTCTTTTACATCACTTATTGTATCTCCTACTTTTACCATAGAACTCATAGGAGACACCCCTAAAGCTTCAGCATTTTTATAGCACATCCAAGGATACGGTCTTCCTTGAGATACTTCTGATGGTGTTACAAGAAAATCGGGTGAGTATCCTTTCTTTGCTGCATTTGGTTCAACTATGTTCATCATCTCTCTTGTATAACCCGTTGTAGAACCTATTTTTAATCCATTTTCTCTCAACTTTTCAATAGTTTCAACAACATGAGGAATTGGAGTCGTATAATCTTCTAATGTCTCAAATAACATTGGCTCAAATTCAGCATAAAGTTCATTTACATCATCTTCAGTTGGCACTTTACCAAATTTATCTGACCAAATATTCTTTATTCTATCCATTTCACACATTTCTCTTATATGGTCTATTTTTAATTTTCCCATAGGTTTTCTTGCTTCTTCCATTGTTACATCTATACCTCTTCTTTTAAATATCTCTATAAATACATTAAGAGGTGCAAAACATCCATAATCTACTGTTGTTCCAGCCCAATCGAATACTACTGCTTTTATTTTTTCTCCATATATCTTTTTCATATTTATAGCCTCCATAGATTCTTTTTAGAATTTTTGTGTTTTTAATTGTTTTTACTTTTAAAGTATAACTTTCATATGTTAATTATACATCATATTTAGGTTAAATATATATTAAATTTCTGTTTTTAGTTGTATTTAGTTGTTTTTATTTTGCATCATATTCCCATAAAATCCTAAGTTACAATCTAAAATTTACTTTCTAATCTTAATCTATGAACTGACTATATTTTATGAATTTAGTTGTATTAAGCATAGTTGTATTATATAAAACTAAGGGTTTATTTTGCTTCTATCCATGTTATATTTATCTCATTTAACTTATCCTTCCATTCATTCGGAGGTTCTACATCACAAATAACAAAATCTAATTCCTCTAAATCTGCTATCTTATACATACTAGCAATTCCTATTTTAGAACTATCACATAATACAAAACTTTCCTTTGAATTTTTTATATATGCTTTTGACAACAATGCCTTATTTTGGTCTATACTACTAATTCCAAAGCTATCAAGTATACCTTCACTAGATATAAAAGCTTTATCTACGTATAAGTTTTTCATAGTATCTATTGACATTGGACATGCTGTCCTTTGGTGTTTTAAATTTACTTTTCCACCAATAAATATAACTTCTCCATCAAACAAACCTTGATTCTCGTAAGAAATCAATTTTGATAGAACTGGATAAGAGTTTGTAATAATTTTTAAATTGTTTACAGATATTATATAATCTACAATCTGCAAATTGGTAGTACCTTCATCTATGATAATTGACTCATTGTCATTTACAAACTTAGCTGCATATTTAGCAATACTTTGCTTTTTATCTAGGTTAGTATTGTTTCTCTTTATATGTTCTGGTTCAATCACTCCATAATTTATTTTTATAGCACCACCATATACCTTTTTTAATTTATTTTCATTTTCTAATTCTTCCAAATATCTTCTTATTGTTTCTGATGATACTTCTAATCTTTTTACTAATTCTTTAGTGTTTACCTTCCCTTTTGAATCTAATAATTTAAGTATTTCTTTTTTTCTATCTATCGAATTTAAAGACATTCATTTTCCTCCTAAATATAATATATTTTTCTCCTATAATATTACAATGATACCTAAGATTTATGAAATCATATTTATGTATTAAATTTTTTACTTAATTAAAGTTATTTTCAAAAGACTTTGTATTATCATTAAAAAAGTCCATCAAATATTAGTATCAGATGGACTTTGTAAAATTTTATTTTATAAATTAATATTTAAAGTCTAACTACTAATTTATTTTCTTGTCTCCAAGAATTTTACTAAATTATTTACAGTAGACATATCTTTTCTCTCTAAATCAGTTGGTTGAAGCTCTATCCCTAATCTATTTTCAATTTCAAGTAAAACTTCAATTATAGCTAATGAGTCTAAAAGTTCCGTCTCAAATAAATTAAGGTCTAAATCTTCTCTTATCTCATCAGTCCCTAATACATCTTCAAATATTTCTATAACTGTTTCTTGCATAAATTTTCCTCCTTAAAATTAAGCTAAATAACCTGAGAATATCAGCAATCCAAAACACACAATATGGAATGTAATGAAAATCTGCACTCTCTCGAACCATTTATCTTTTTTATGTTTTTTATAAAATTTAGATTTTCGCTGATATATATCAGTTAACACAAGTGCCAATCCTTGGTATACACCATAAGCAACATAATACCAAGTTAGACCATGCCAAAATCCCATTGTTATCATGGTTATCATCTGAGCCACATGAGCAGCAGTAGTCCTTTTCTTAAATCTTTTCTTTCTCATTGATGACATAACAAATCTAGAAAAAATATAATCTCCAAACCATCTTGAAAGACTTATATGCCATCTTGTCCAGAACTCTTTCATATCTTTACTGATAAATGGCTTGTCAAAGTTTATAGGTACTTGTATTCCAAATATGTATCCTGTACCTATAGCAAATAAACTATATCCTGCAAAATCAAAGAACAGGTATAAACTATATGCGTACATATAACTTACAATATTTATAAAACTCATATCTTTAGGTATTCTTGATACCCAATATGTATTTATCAAAAATGCTATAACAAACTTATAACCTACTCCCATGACAATATTTTTTATTCCTGGCAGTAAGTATTCTTCTATATACTCTTTTCTAGAGATTTGTTTTTCCAAGTCCTGTTCAAATCTTCTTGACCTATCAATAGGTCCAGAACTTAAAGTTGGAAAAAATAACATAAAATAAAGCATCTTTGAAATTTTAACTTCTTTTATAGCTCCATCATAAATTTCAATAACCATTTGTATAGTTCTGAAATTTAAGTATGATATTCCAATAAATCCAATTATTCCAAAAGAAGTAACTGGAGATATTTTATTTATTATTATTGGGAGCATTGATGCAAACAAGAATCCCCAATATATGTATTTATTTTTAGTTTTTCTTCTTACATATTCATATCCTTTAACTATTATTACTTCAAGAATAATAAATATTACCAAGTACTTTAGTTGGACATCAATTCCTACTATTAAGAATATCATAAACAAACTTGCCAACATACCATAATACTTTATATTCTTGCCCATTAGACCTAAAATTACTGCTGGTATTGATGTTAATAATAATATATAAAGATAAAAATAATCTCCATATTGTGAAAAAATCATTAAATTTCCTCCATAAGTTTCTTTCTGTCTATTTTACCATTGATATTTGTTGGAAACTCAGAGATTATTGAAATATTTCTTGGAATCATATATGAAGGTATATACTTTCCAAGTTCCTTTTTTATTATCATCCCATTTTTAATATTACTTAAATCATTCTTTTCATTTAACTCAACAATACCTTTTAAGTAAGCAATTTTTTCGTCCTTATATACTGGTAAAACTACTGCATTTTTTACATTATGTACTTTTCTCAAATTATTTTCTATATCTTCTATTTCAATTCTAAATCCATTTAATTTAATCTGAAAATCTTTTCTTCCACAATAATATATATTTCCATCTAAAAGATATCCCATATCTCCAGTTTTATAAGCTCTCCACTTTACACCATCTATTTCATCATAGAAAAATACTTCATCAGTCTTTTCTTTATTATTGAAGTAACCTTTAGAAACTGATGGTCCAATTATTATAATTTCACCCTTTTCATTTTCTTTAAGCTCATTTCCATCTTCATCAAGTATTTTTATTTTACAATTTGACATAGGGTATCCAACTGGAAGACTTTTTTCATCATCTATAGCCTTTTGAGTCATATCATTTACACTTACACCAACAGTAGCCTCGGTTGGTCCATATCCATTGATAATTCTTGTGTTTGGAAATCTACTCATAAGTTCTTTAGTAAGATTTTTTGAAAGTGCTTCTCCTATGAATATCATTGACTCAAGGTTAGGAAGCATTTTACTATTAAACTCTTTTTCAGTTATACATACTCCTGCAAAAGAAGGAGTTGACACCCATACAGCTATATCTGAGATACTAAATTGTCTAAATAGTTCTTTATAGTCTGCTAATACATCTTTTGATATTGAAAATAATGTAGCTCCATGGATAAGACCAGGGTATATTGTTGTAACTGAAAGGTCAAAAGAATATGCTGGTTGGTTCATTATTACTTTTTCACTTCCATCTATGTTTAGATATGGGCTTATCCAATCTGAAAAGCTATCTAAATTGTTTGAACTTATTTGAACCCCTTTTGGCTTTCCTGTACTTCCTGAAGTAAATAGTATATATGCATTTTCATCATCTTTTACCCAGTTTTCTTTATCTAATGATTTTCCCTGATATTCATTTATTATATAATTTAATTTATCCATATCAATTACATTGATATCTCCAAAATCTTTTTCATCACTAAAGTTAAATAATACCTTTGGTTTTATCTCTTTAGTGACTTCAAAAACTCTATCAATTGGAAAACTAATATCAAGAGGCACATACGCTCTACCTGATTTTAAAGCTCCTATCATACATGCCATTATCATGTTTTCTTTATTTCCATAAATTACTATAGGAGTATCTTCTTCTTTGTATACATCCTTTAGAAATACTGATATAGCATCTGAATATTCATTTAAATCTTTATAAGAAAGTTTATCTCCATTACACATTAGTGCTGTTCTATCTGTATTTGAATATTTTTTTATTCCTTCAATAATTTTCATATAAGAATGCTCCTTTAAAATCCGTTATAAATAAATGGCAATTCTTTAAATGGAGTAAATGTTAGAACTCCTATCGCCAATATTATAACCATAGTTAAACAAATACTAGTTAACAAATCTTTATTGTTCTTTAAATATTTTAAATAATCTCTCACAGACATCTACCCATCCTTTCGTACCAAGATGCATTACATCCCTTAAATAATACTTATCTGACCCTTTATCTTTAAGGTTTAGAACTTCAAAGCCTTTGCTTTCTGCTATTTTTTGTGCTTTATCGTAGTACTGATTTCTTTCTTTTTCAGAAATACCAGTCAAATTATAGAATTTATCCATACTTGGGATTAATACAACAACTGGCTTAATACCTAAGTCAGTACATACATTTAGCATCAGTTTATAATTTTCAAACTCCTTAGATGTTAATAAATTTACATCTTTGTCTCTTCCTTTGTATTGCTCTATACCATCTTTAAAATGCTCTTTATAATAGTACTTATCAATATTTAGTGGATTTTTACCAACTCTTTTTTTAGCATCTTCAATGGCTTTCTTTCTCTCATATGACCAATTTATTGGTCTTTTTCTTTTTGTTGCTCTCTTTTTATCTAGCTTAATTAATCGTTTATAAAGAATACCCTTTTCTTTAAGAGCTATACAATACTTTCTTCCTTGAAAATAAGGCTCTAAAAGCACCTTTTCAGCTTTTTCAGGAAATGTCTTAGGCTCATATAGCTTAGCATATAATGCTTCTGCTTTATACTCGTCACTTCCCCATAATAACTTACTTGATTTTTTTGCATATTCAATCTTATTTTGTTTAGATATTTTTGGATTATCTAAAAATCGATAAAATTGTATTGGTGAAAATCTAGACTGATAATGGTGACTTGTGACTCCGTCTTTTTCCATAAACCATTGCATAGAAATTAACAAGACAACTTTCTTATTATCAATATTAGGATTCATACTTCCTAATATTGCAGCATCTTGTAATGTCTGAGTATAGGCTCTCCCAATTGCAAACACCTTATTTTTACTCCTATTTGTATTAAAATAGTACTTTGGATGTTGTTTTGTTGAATTACTAAGTTCTGATGACCCCAAAATCATAATATCCTTTTCTCTTAAAAAATGATTATTTGCTGTAACCCCTTTATCTTTTATATCACTTAAAGTATCATCCATAATTGGAAGTAGATTTTTCTCCCTCAAAAGTTCATCAGTTTTAGAATCAAGAAATTTGTCTAACCCAAATAAAAATACTACGCCTATTATAAAAGGTGTAATAAAGTATATCAATTTTCTCATATTTTCTCTCCTCTAAAAATATTCAAATTTATGTTATTATTAATCATATTAGTTTTGATATGTATATTCAACTACAAAATTGTAATAAAATCGTCAAAACTTTTTTTGATACTGTTACAAAATTGTAAAAAAAAAGAAAAAAACGCCAAAAATAAATTTCTTTTTAGCACTTTTTCATACTTATAATTTGACATTTTAACACTTGGCTAAGTATACACCTTACCTTAACTTAAAATTAAATTTATTTAAGAATATATATTATAAATTCTTATATTTTCTAATATAAACTATATACTATCAGCTGGATAAACAATACTACTTTGTCTTCTTATCTCATCCATAATTTCCATTACTATTATTGAATTTTCATGAGAATTTATATTTGATTCTATTTTATTGTTATTTATAAGACTTATAAACTCTACAAGTTCATAATACATTCCTTCTATTTCTCTAGGCTTTTCCTCTGCTTTTTCTTTTGGAATAGATATATCTTCTTCTCTTCCATCTCTGTATTTAATAATAGCTTTTTCAAATAGATTAAGCTTTTCAATTATTATACTTCCCTCTTCTCCTTGTATTTCAGATGGTATATAAGAATCAGCTACTTTAGAATACTGAATTATCGCATCCATATCATCATATTGAAATACAGCTGAACCTTCTCCATCCACTCCAGTTTGAAGTATATGAGAAACTGCCTTTACAGTTTTTGGAGCACCAAATAAATTCACCATAGGATGTATACAATACACTCCTATATCCATTAAAGCTCCATTTGACAACTCTTTTTTAAAGGCATTTTCTATAATTCCATTTTTATATTTATCATATCTTGAAGAATACTGACAATAGCTTCCAAAAAATCTTCTTATTTTCCCTATTTTATATAAGTTTTCTTTAACTGCTTTAAAGTTTGGAACACATGTAATTCTCATAGCTTCCATAAGCAATACATTATTATCTTTGGCTGTTTTTATCATTGATTTGACTTCTTTTAAATTAGATGCTAACGACTTTTCACAAAGCACATGTTTTTTGTGTTTTAAACAAGTAATGGTTTGCTTTGAATGTAATGCATTTGGAGAAGCTATGTATACAGCATCTATATCCTTCGATTTAGCCATTTGTTCTAAATCATCAAAAAAAATACTTGCTCCATATAGAGTTCCAAATTCTCTAGCTTTTTCTAAATTTCTAGAATATACAGCAACCAATTCAAAGTCTTTAACCCTAGATGCAGCTCTTAGAAATATATTTGCTATATTGCTTGTCCCAACAATACCAAATCTTATTTTACCCATCATAAATCACTCCCCATTTTCTACACTTTATTTTAATTTTAATAAAAAACTTTACAACTTATAGATATATTATAAAATAATTTTATCAAATAAAAAAGAAAGCTAATTTTAAATGATTTCACCATTTTAACATAGCTTTCTTTTAACTACAATCTAAATTCAACTTATATTTTTAAAGTTATCTTTCTACTATATCTTTATTTCCCCTCAAAAATTTTATAGTAAGAATTTCATCCACAAACAATGTTACTAAAAGTATAGTTACAACAATTGGCCAATAAGGTATTATAAGACTATATAAACTATCAACTATATACACTTGAAAATATCTAACTCCAATAAATGTCAATATAGTCCAATATACAGAAAACTTTAGACATACTATTCCTCTACTATTGTACTTATAATCTGAATAATCCCAATAGACCTTATTAAAATATACTTTCATAAGTATTCCTGTAATATATTCTACTACTGTCGGCACTACTAGACATAATAAAAGCAATGCAAATATATTATTGGGGTCAATAAATCTTGAGACCTCTATTATAATCGACATTGCAATTGCATACATTGGTTTAAATGGACCATTTAAAAATCCATCTTCTTGAAAATGCCCTTGTTTATAATAACTATATAAGTTTTCAATTATCCAACCTATAAAACCATACAAGAAAAAATTAAATAAAAAATATAATAGAGAACCTACATTATCCATGAATATTCCTCCTAGCTGTTTATACTTATTTTTTCTCATATTCATGGATTTATTCTAAATCAAAGAAATTATATTTAATTTATTTAATTAATACTTTATATTATAGATTGTGACATTCTTTAGAGTTTAAACTTTTTAGGTATTCTCTAACTTCCAGTAAATTTTCAAGTATCTTATGTGATTGTGATTTAATTTGCTCATCTGGCTCTTTTAAATCTGGTACATTTATACATCTTATACCACCATTGTATGCAGCTTCAACTCCCATAGGCGAATCCTCTATGACAATACAATTTTTGGGATTAACATTTATCTTTTTAGCTGCTTTTAAGAATATCTCAGGGTTTGGTTTAGAGTTTACAACATCATCTCCACAAACTATAGCATCAAAGTAATCTTTTAAATTTGCCTTAGCTAATCTCTTTACTGCTCTTTCTCTCTTTGTTGATGTTGCAACAGCCATTTTATATCCATTTTCCTTTAAAAAAGAGATTAGTTCATTGACTCCTAATTTGATAGGAGCTCCCTTCCTCTCCATAAATTCAATCATGTTTTTAGTTTTTTCGTCATATAAATCTATTATTGGTACAGAACTATCATATATCTCTGTAAGACCTTCTATTATTCCTTTACGATTTCTTCCCATAACTGATGTATAAATTTCCTTAGTCATAGTATATCCATACTTTTCAAACGTCTCCATCCAAAATTCAAGAGAAATTCTCTCTGAGTCAAACAAAACTCCATCCATGTCAAAAATAATTCCTTCTACTTTTTGCATACAATTCCTCCAATATTTTTTGATATAATTATATTACACTTTTTATGATTAGTTTTACAACCCTCAATTTATCCAATTCTAATATTGTAAAATTGTAATTTTCAAAAGTTACACTTTGGTTTACTTTAATATTTGAACCAAGCATATAGGATATCCACCCACCTATACTGTCAAATCCATCATGCTCTATATCAAGTCCAAAATACTTATTAATATAGTTGATAGATTCAGTTCCATCAACTAAGTAAGAACCTGCTCCTATTTTCTTAATATGAGTCTCTTCTTTGTCAAATTCATCTTGAATTTCTCCAACTATCTCTTCTAGTATATCTTCTATTGTTACCACACCAGATGTACCACCATATTCATCCACAACTATAGCAAGTTGAAGTTTTTCCTTTCTTATTCTCTCAAGAGCTTTATCTATAGTTAAATTTTCAGATATATATATAATATCTCTCAATATTTCTTCTAGTTCAATTTTATTTTCATTTATCTTTTGATTGTATAAATCTCTTATATGTACAAAACCTAATATATCATCTTTATTTTTTCTGCATACTGGATATCTTGTAACACCTTCCTCTTTTAAAATAGCTAATATCTTTTCTTCAGAATCACTTTCATATATACATACCATATCAGTTCTAGGAACCATTATCTCTCTAATTTTCTTTTCTTCAAATTCAAAAATATTATCAACTAATCTTTGCTCTGATTCATCTATAAGTCCACTTTTATAACTTTCTTCTACTAATAGTCTTATTTCGTCACCTGTATGGGGTTCATCAACCTCATCAGCTTGTGAATATCCAAATGGTTTAAGAAATAAATCAGTACTTAAGTTGAAAAAATATATTATTGGATATGTTAACTTATAAAATCCTACTAATAAAAAAGATGTACTCAACATTATTTTTTCTGTATTATAAAGTGCTAAAGCTTTAGGAACCAACTCTCCTATTACAACCTCCATCATTGTTATAATTAAAAAAGAAATGGAAATTGATATAGTATATATAATACTTTCACTAAGATTAAATACACTTACTATTGGTAAAATTAACTCTTTAACTGTAGATTCTCCCATCCAACCTAATGCAAGTGAACAAAGTGTTATACCAAGTTGACATGCAGAAAGATATGAATTTAAGTTGTCTTTTATTATTTTACATCTTTTTGCATTATTATTACCTTCAGTTATCATGGTATCAATCCTAGAACTACGAAGTTTTACCATAGCAAATTCACAAGCTACAAAAAAAGCATTTATCAAAACAAGCATTACTATAAGTGTTACTTTTAATAACTCCCGCATAAAGTATTGGTTCTTATAATGTAAGAAATCTATAAGAACTCAAAGTTCCCCCCTTATATTTATAAATTTAATTTATAATATATATTCTATCATATTTATTAATATATCCTACTTTATTACAAATAATTTTTATAAACTAAATAACCCCTTTTAATATTTATGACTGGCTATTTGATAAATATTAAAGGGGTTATTTAGTTATCATTTTTTATTTCTAAAAATCTTTTCTCAAATGATTTAGTTATCTATTTATCCAATTTTTTACATAATTTAATGATTAAAAATATTAATTTTTTCACTATAAAGTACAAATATTATCTGATTATTAAAATAAATATTAATACTATAAATAAAAACGAAGCATGATTTTTATTTAAATAAATCTCAAACTTCGTCTTTACTTACTTAGATATTTATTTACTTTCTAAATCCTATTATTTTTAAAACCTTATCTTTTTAATACTTCACCACATTTATTCTCAGTAATCTCTCCATTTTCCAACGCAATTTTTCCATTTACAATTACATATTCAACACCATTGGCTAGTAATTGTGGCTTTGAAAAATCAATATCTTCTGACCTAGGATAACTATAGTTATCCATGTCAATAACTGCTATATCAGCTATCAACCCTTCTTTAAGAATACCTCTATTTTTTATTTTAAATTGCCTAGCTGGTAATGAAGTAACTCTTCTTACAATCTCTTCCAATCTAACACCAGACTTTCTGTACATATTGAAGAAAATTGGAAAAGCTCCTCTTCTTTGTAGTTCAAACCATGACATATCCCCACCCACACTAAACAAACAATCTGAACCAACCATAACAAATGGATTATCAATTATTTTATCATCATGTAGTTTATCTGGGAAATCAGCTCTATACATTCCTCCTAAACAAAAGATAAGTTCTTCGTCTCCATCTAAAAGTAAATCGAGTAATAACTTGTCTTCATCTATTCCTTTTTGTGTAGCTATTTCACGTATTGATTTCTTTTCCATATTAATATCTTTAGTGTTTAGAAGTATTATACTCCCCCTATCTCCAAGTATAAATGCTTCTTTTAATATAAGTGTTCTTCCCTCTTCATTTCTAAGAGCATCCATTACCCCATCTATACCTAATTCAAATAGACTAGATGATATTGCCATAATAAATTGAATTACTCTTTTTTTCTTCATACAATGCCCAGAACTTCTTGGTACTGTGTCAACCATTATTTCAATACCATTATACCTAGCCTTTAATATCTCATCAAATGCTTCTATTTCAACTGGACTTAAGTGAGATACTTGAACCCTAGCACCACTTTTTTGCCCAACCTCTATGGCTTCTTTTACTGCATTATATCTTCCTATGTAATCTCTAATATGAGATGTATATATACCATCATACTCTTTAATCTGCCTTGCAATATCAACAAGTTCATCAATATCAGCATACTTACTTGGTATATATGCCAATCCAGTAGATATTCCAAAAGCACCACTTTTCATTCCATCATTTATTATATCTGTAATTTCATTTTTTTCCTTTTCTGTAGGAGGTCTATCCTTAGAACCTCCCATAACACTCCATCTTATAGTCCCATGCCCCAACAAGAATCCCATATTGACAGAAATACCACTTTTAGATATAAGGTCACAATATTCTGTAAAATTATTCCAACATTTATTTTTATCTATAAGATACTTTTTTTCTTCTTCAAGTAATAGACCATTTTTATACATATATTCATACACATTTTCAGAAGAATATGGTGTTATAGAATGTCCACAATTACCATTTATAGTTGTTGTAACTCCTTGTTTTAGAAACTTTTCAAATTTACCATCTAGTATTGCTACTATTTCTTCATGAACATGAGGGTCAATAAATCCAGGTGTTATAACTTTTCCACAACAATCAATCTCTTTATTTGTATTGCTATTTATCTTAGAATCTATTTTTGCTATTAAGTTGTCTTTAATTGCTATATCTCCATAAAAACCAGGATTACCTGTACCATCTATTATAAATCCATTTTTTAAGATTAAATCATATATCAAAATATTCCCTCCTTAAAAACCAATTTTTAAATAATCTTAATGTAATTTTTATATTTGAAAATCAAATTATTAAATTTCATATTTGAAAATTCACTATTATTTCATTGTAATTAGTCACTAAGCTTATCTTTATACATAGCTCTTGCAATTAATATAGTACCAAATACACATATAAGAACTACTAGAGACTGTGGTATTATACCTTGCTTTGATAATATAATAGTCAATACAGATATTACAATTGCTACTAGACCTAATTTTTTATCTTGTAAAAATACTTGTCCAAAAACTGACCCAAATAGAGCTGGTAAAATTAAGTTTAATTTTTCTACTACTTCAGCTGGAATTTTAGATAGTACGCTTCCTCCTAAAATTACCCCTATAGTTAGTATACTTATATTCACTAAAATAGATACAGCTATTCCTATTGTAGATATTATCGAGCCTTCTTCTGTACCTGATTCAACTTCTGCTGCCTTTTGAGCTGCTATTGAACATGGTAGCCTCATATTAGATATATTACCAGAAAGAAAACTCATATAAGTTCCTGGTATACCTAAGATTGGTGAATAAGAAACTGGTTCTATTATGTAATTTGGAGCACTCATACTGACAATTGCCATTGTACTTGCTAATAATGCTGATATTGGAGGCATAATACCAAATCCAAAGCTCAAAATTATTCCAGGAACTAATGCTGCTATAATACCCAAAGATAGTGTTAGTCTTCCATACCTTATCATAAAAGGTAAATATTCTTCATTGTATATAGATTTTACTTTACTCATAAAACTCCCCCCTTATATTACTGAAGCTATTATCATTCCGCTAAACATTGATATTGTAAGCCCCCACTCTCTTAACCATTTTATATTTTTCTTCTTTTCAAGCATACACAATATTACCATTATAGCCATTCCACTTATACATGCAATTGTTCCATTATCAAAACGCAACACCCTATCAGCATTTAGATATGCAAATGAACCCAACATTGCTCCTAGAGATATTATTGGTATAAATGATTTCTTGCCACTAGATATAACATTGGTTATCTTATCCAGTTTATGTCCAAATAGTAATGTGAATATTATCCATCCTAAAGAACCTAATATCATAGTCCAAACTGCATTTGTAAATGCAAGTTTTGTCATTTCAGGAGAACCTAAAGTTATACCTAATGCATCTGTTCCAAATCCGGCTGACATTGATTCAAAAATTACAGAACCTATAAATGATAATCTCATCCATGCTATAGGCCCACCCATCGTTACTATAAGCGATACCATTCCAGCAAATATAGTCATTGAAGGCCCAATAGCTGAAATAGCACTACTCTTAACAGCTGACTTTATTTGTTTATCTGTTATTCCCATTGTTTTACCAACTTTGCAAGATTTTATAGCAAATATAAGGGATTGTACCACTACTATTGATACTGCTACTGTACTCGCTATCCACAAAAGTGGATGATTAGCTAATTTTAAATAATCCATTTATAAAACCTCCCTATAAATCCTCAAATTTTATTAATATTTCTAATATATCTATTTCCAAACCTGTTTTAGTACTCTAAGTATATTTCCACCTAGTACCTTCTCTATTTCCTCATCACTATATCCATGCTTTACTAAATATCTAACAATGTTTTTTGAAGTTTCTGTTGGGTTCTCAAGACCTTTTACATATTCTACTTTGGGATGTTCTTTTGTTCCTGTTATTTTTTTTATATCAAATTTAGCAGCTAGTACTGAGTGTAATTTTACATGGTCGCCATATACTGTATCTGGTCCAAAAGCTACATGGTCTATTCCTACTAAATTTTTAATATACTCAAAATGTTCCATAAATGACTCTATTGAATGTTCTTTATTCTTCTCTGTTATTGTAGTATGAGGTGCTGCTTCTACACCTATAACCCCTCCTTTTTTAGCACATGCTATTAATACTTCATCTGGAGTTAGTCTCTTTGTGTTCCATAAACTTCTTGCCCCAACATGGCTTAATATTATTGGGTCCTTGCTATATTCTATTACATCAAGTGTAGTTTGAACTCCAACGTGAGAGCAATCTATTGCCATTCCAATTTTATTCATTCTTTCAACAGCTTTTTTCCCAAAATTTGTAAGACATCCATCTTTCTCTTCTTTTAGTCCTGAACCTAATGCATTGGATTCGCTGTATGTTATACCCATTAACCTTATACCAAATCCATACAGTATATCTATTCTGTCAAGTTCATTTTCTATTGGTGCTGCACCTTCTAATGTTGGTATCAATGCTACTTTACCTTCACTTTTAGCTCTGTATATATCTTCTACTTTTTCACACTTTATGACAAAATCTTGATGAGCTAAATCACATAATCTCATGCCTAAATCTATTAATATATCATCCCATTTCCACCCTGAATTTGATGTTATCGTACATACACCATCCATTAAATTATCAAATATAGCATCATAATATCCTCTTGATAATGCTTCATAAGCACATCTTTGTTTACCTTCCCTATTATATTCAAATATATCTCTTTCTAGGTGTTCTGGAAATAATACTGGATGTTCATGTAATGATATAAATATTTTTTCATCCACTATACTTTTAACCTTAGCTTCTTGAATATCATCTAATTCAATAAGGTATTCTTTAACTCTTTTATCTCCTTTACACATCTCAATAGATGAAATATCTTTTCCTTTTTCTAAATAACTATAGGCTTCATATCCTTTGTAAGCTGACTTCATAACAACATCCTCCAAGTTCTACAATTTTTTATATTTTTCCTATGTAGCAATTGATGTGCCAAAATATAAATTTTAATTGTATAATAAATCTTGCAAAAAATAAAAACAGTAGTAAGGTTGATATTTACTACTGTTTTATTAAAAATAATCTTCTTAGATTATTTATTCAATATTTTTGAATTATCTTAATCTTAAAGATAATTTTATTTATTTCTATCCATTATAGGGATTTTTTTAGGGTGTTTTGCCTTTTTAGTCCCCTATATTACTCCCTTAATTTTTACATATGATATAAAGTTCTTTCCTTCATCAGTTATAAAACTACCTTGTTTTTTTACTCCAGATAAAAGTAAACCATGGCTCTTTAACTTATCTATTCTTTTTCTAATTTGGTCTACACTTAAAACTATATCTTTTTCTTTTAAAATCTCTTGCAGTTTATTTCTTCCTAATAATATATTTTTATTATTCCAAGTTTCTATACTGGTCAATATACATATACTTTCCTCAAAGAAATTAGATTGTTTGAAATCTAAGATAATTGAATCGAAATTTTCATTAACTAAAGTATTGTTTTTTTCAAATCTAAATTGTTCTGGCAAATGCTCGTAATCTACTCTATCTCCCTCAACTATAGTATCAATATAATAAATTAAATTTTTAAGCTCTCTTACATTTCCTGGCCATTCATACAATGTTAAAGCTTGCATTGATTCCTCTGTAAAACATTTGTTGCTATTTATTTCATCTAAAAAATACTTACTTATAAGAGGTATATCTTCCTTACGTTCTCTAAGTCTAGGTATCTCTATATGTAATACATTAATCCTATAATACAAATCTTCTCTAAAAGAACCTTCTTTAATTTTTTTCTTTAAATCTTTATTTGTTGCAGCTATAATTCTAACATCTATTGGTATAATTTTACTTCCGCCCATTCTCATAACTTCTTTTTCCTGTAATACTCTTAGCAATCTCTGCTGTACATCTAAAGATATATCACCTATCTCATCTAAAAAAATTGTTCCTGTATGTGCTCTTTCAAATATACCCATTTTTCCACCTTTTATTGCTCCTGTAAAACTTCCTTCATCATAGCCAAAAAGTTCACTTTCAATAAGTGTATCTGACAAAGAAGATAGATTAACTGCAACAAATGGCTTGTTTTTTCTTAGAGATTCATTATGTATTGCCTGGGCAAATATTTCTTTTCCTGTTCCATTTTCTCCAAGTATCAACACAGAAAAGTCTGTAGTTGCTATTTTTCTTGCAATATTAATTTTTTCTTTTATTATTTTACTCTCACCTACAACACTCTCAAATGTATACTTTGATACAAAACCTTTTGACTGAAGTTTATTTTGAATCTTGTCCTCAAGCACTTGAATTGCACTTATATTTTTAATGCTTATAATACTCTTTATTCGTTCATTATTTTCATAAACATTTACTTTATTAATTATCAGTTTTTTGTTATTTAAATTTACTACTTCATCATTAACTTCATCTTCTTGAAAAAATATTTTTTTGACAACCTTATCACTAAATAAGTCCATAAAGTTATTAGATATAATTTCATTTTGGTCTATTCCAACTAGATTAGAAAATACTTTGTTGCAATATATAAATTTTCCTAATTTATCAACAGAAGCAATACCTTCATCTATAATCTCCAAAAAACTCTTCATGGTTTTATTCATAGTTGTATAATACCTATATCCACTTACTGTATCTTCATTGTATTTTTCCTTAATAATATGTAATTTATCTATAGATATATTTAGTTTTGTAAATATTTCTATAACTGTATTTATATCAATTACCTTATCACCTATGTCAATTATTTGCTTTATGTTTTGTGGTATGCTGTTTCTGCTTCCCGTAATAATTCCAATCTCACATTTAGACTTATCACAACCTGGATAATATGGTATTAGATTAATATGAATTAATCCTAGTTTTCTAATTATCTTGGCAGTTTCATCTGCTGACTCTTTATAAGCATCTATAACCATAACATCAGAATCATTTTCTATACTTATTATCTGATTTATATTTTCAATATTTATAGTACGATGTACTATTACAATAGGTATATTTTTATCAGTATTATTATGTATATATTCCTTTATATCATTGTCTGAACATACTACAAGCTCATAGCTTGACAGTTCAATATTTATCCTATTTACATATACCAAGTTATCTATATTACAAAATTCTCCAAATATATTTTCCAATTGTTTTGATATATCTATATTTATTTTGTCATCAGTTGATACAAATAAAATATTATGTTTTTTCATAGTCCCACCTCCTGTTTAACGAGTATAGAAAGTAATAATTTGGTCTATTGTAGCACTTTTTAAAAAAGTTTTAAATCTTAAAAATCAAATTTTGTACCATTTACTATTATTTTCCATAATAAAATAATGTAAGCTATCTTTTTTCACATATAATTTAATTTCTAAAACGGTTAGTTTGACATTATTGGAATATAAATAAAAATTTAATATAAATTCGTTAATATATTAATACATTTTTAAGAATGACAAGGAATAAATTATAACAAATTTTAGGAATATATAATAATAGGGTCTCAGAACTTAGTTACAAGTTCTAAAACCCTATTTGTTTAGTGTAAAAAACATCATAAAATTTAGCTTAAATCTTTTCACATAATATTACTCTTTTTCTAAGTGATAATAAAATATATCTATTCCTCTAAAAACTGTAAAAATTCCTGATTAAATAGTTTAAGCTCATCATAGAATATAGCATGACCACTATACTCAAAAGTATATAAAATTGAATCTTCTATTTTTTCATTCATAAAAACTGCAAATTCATACGGACATATTTCATCTAATTTCCCATGAAATATACCAGTAGGCACTCTTACACATTTTAAATCATTAAATAATTCTTCATCTCTTAGAGATACAGCAGTTCCAATAGTGCCAATACCTGATGCACTAAAACCAATATCATTAAACCATCTTCTAAAGCTTTCTGGTGGATTTGATGCAAATACTTTTTCGCCAAAATCGGTTACCATTTCTGGTCTATCAGTACATGCTTGTGCTATCAATTTATTTACATCTTCACGTGTCATACCATATGGAAATTCTGGAGGTCTTTGTACAAATGATGGTGCAGCAGCTGCAGCTAATACCAATTTTGACACTCCATATCCATTAAATAAACTCATATACCTAAGTACGATTGCTCCTCCCATTGAAAAACCAACAAGGGTAAAGTCTTTTAATCCAATAGCATGTACCACCTTATAAATATCGTCTGCTAATTGGCTATAAGTATATCCTCCTGATGTTGCATCAGATTTACCAAAACCTCTTAAATCAATTGAAACTGTTCTATATCCGAGTTTTGGCAATATATTTGTTTGATATTCAAATATCTTATGTCCTAAGGGCCAACCATGTATAAAAAGTACAGTTTTTTTAGCACTCGGATTCAAATCATATACTGCTATGTTTATATCATTCACATATACATAATACATATCAACAGCAACTCTCTTCAAGAAAATGTATGATGGTTATTTTATATATATGAATAAAATGATGAATAACTAAATTTTCAAATTTATTTACAATACTTCTCTATTGCCTTTTCAAATAAACTTACATGAAGTTTTTCATCTAGGATTATTCTATTTAATATAGCTTTTATATAAGGGTCTTCAATAAGACTTATATCTTTATAATAATTATTAATAGCCACATGCTCCAAATGCAAATCTAGTTTTAATCTGTTACAAATAGAATTTCCATAACATACAAAACCACCATTCCAATATGCACCACAAGAACTTGTAGAACCTCTATATACAGGATTTCCACCCAATAATCTTATAGTCTTTGCTAATATCTCCATATGTAACATTTCTGTTATAGATATATTTATCCACATTTCACTTAACTCTCTATGCGTTTCATCTAAATCAAAATTATGGTATAGATATTGATTTACACTCGTAAATTCACTTGATACTCCGGCATAGTCATCCATCAATAATTCTGCATAGTACTTATTTGGACCTAAAACTTTTATCTCTGGATATGGCTCATCACTTGAATATCCATTTCGCTTGTGCATGTCATAATGTGCATCACTCATAATATCTCCTCCTTTAAATTTAATGTATGATATTAATTGTATGCATCACAACTTTTTCATATAACTTAGATAATAAAATCTACTTAAATAATAAAAAGCCATATTAATTAAAATTAACATGACCTTTTATCCACAAAATTACTTTTTAATTATTCATCTTTTCCAGCTACTGATAGCTCTTTAATAACAACTGAAGGCGAACCTATACTACTCATTGGAAATTCTAAATCTGCTCCTATAGCTTCAATATCTTTTAACAGGTCAAAATAGTTTCCTGCTACTGTAATTTGCTCTACTGGAAATACTTTTTTTCCTTCTTTGATATAAAAGCCTTTGGCAGCTAAAGAAAAGTCTCCTGTTACTGAATTTGCACCTGAATGAAGTCCTGCAAAGCTAGTAACCATCAATCCTTCATCTATATCCTTTATAATTTCATCTAAAGATTTATCTCCTTTCTCTATATAAAAATTAGTTGGATATATGCTTATAGGTGATGAATATGAAGATTTTATTCCATTTCCTGTAGTCTTTACACCTGCCTTATTAGCCGTTTTTAAGTTATGAAGTAAAGTTATAAGCTTTCCATTTAAAACAACTTCTTTTTTAAATGTAGCTACTCCTTCATCATCAAAAGGAGTAGATGCCATACCATTTTCTAAAAGTGGGTCATCAACTATTGTAACTATAGGAGATGCTATCATGTCTCCTTCTCTATTTTTCAATAAAGATAATCCTTTTTGAGCTGAATCTGCATTAAATATCCCAGAAAATGTGCTAAGCAAAGATACCATAGCTTCATTAAGCAATATAGTTTTATATTTACCTGATGGAATACTCTTACCACCTACTTTAGATAAAGCATTATCAACACCAAGTTTTGCTATCTCACAAGGTTTTATTTCTTCAATAGAATTTGCTATATTATATCCTATTCCATCATATTTTTGTCCATTGTCTTCTATGATAGGAACTACAAACCCTATAAGCATATTAGTTTTATTGCTTAAATTAAGACCTTTAGTATTAGATATACCATTACTTGATACAGAATAAGATATAGTACATTTAGATAAATTTACCACCTTATCTGAATAAGCTTTAGTCTCTCTTTCCATTTCTAAAGCTAAATCAATCAACTTATCTGCCTCTAAATTTTCTAGCTCTTTAGAATAAGTCTTTACATCATTATAGTGCTTATCTCCTTCATATATAAATTGTACATCTTCATTTTCAATAGTGTTTACTCCATCTTTTACATTTTTTATCAACATATCAACAGCTTTATCATCTAAAATTTCTGTATAAGAATAACCTATCTTTCCATTTACCTTACCTCTAAAAGATAAACCAAAAGATTTATCAAGATTGTATTTCTCAACTTCTCCTTCATATATATTTATACTTAAATTTTCTCCTGTATAATAATATATTTCACACTCTTCAAAACCTTCACTTAGAGCCTTTTTAAATAATATATCTTTAAAATTTTTAAGTTCCACAATTATCCCTCCTATCTTCCACCTACAGTAATTTCTTTTACCCTTATCATAGGTTGGCCTACATTAGTTGGTATACTTCCTGATGATGAGCCACACATCCCCTGAGCTTGTTTTACGTTATTCCCAACCATATCTATATTCATAAGTATATCGCTACCTTTTCCAATTAAACTAGCACCTCTAACTGGCTCTTGTATTTCTCCATTTTTTATTAAGTAACCTTCTGAAACTGCAAAATTAAACTCTCCTGTTACAGGATTTACAGAACCACCACCCATTTTTTTAGCATAAAGTCCATCTGGTATTGACTTTATAATATCTTCTGGTCTATCTTCTCCAGCAGCAATATAAGTGTTAGTCATCCTTGAAGTTGGTGCAAATTTGTAGTTCTGTCTACGAGAACTTCCTGTAGGATTCATTCCCATTCGTCTACCATTAAGTTTATCTATCATATAAGACTTCAAAATTCCATTTTCAATCAGTATATTCTTTTGAGTTGGATTTCCTTCATCATCTATATTCATAGAACCCCAGTAGTTTGGTATTGTACCATCATCTATAGCTGTAATCTTTGTGGAAGCAATCTGTTGACCTAATTTATCTGCAAATACAGAGTTCCCCTTTGCAACTGATGTAGCTTCCAAAGAATGTCCACAAGCTTCATGAAATATTACTCCACCAAATCCATTATCTATTGCTACCATCATATTACCTGCAGGACAATTTTTAGCATGCAACATAGTATGTGCTACTCTAGCTGATTCTTTTGCATAATATTCTGGGTCTATTTCTTCAAATATTTCAAACCCTTTACAACCTCCAGGACCTTCAAATCCAGTTTGATTTTCATTACCCTTAGATGCAATTGAACTTATCCCTAGTCTAGTTCTTATTCTTCTATCCTCAACATATATACCTTCAGTGTTTGCAATTAATATTTTTTGGTCTTTATCCAAATAACTAACACTTACTTGAGATATATCATTACTAAATTCTTTTGCACTCTTATATGCAACCTTCATAACACTTACTTTATCTTTATTTCCTATTGAATTTGGATAAATTTTTATATTATGTATGTTATTTATTTTAATACTGTCATTTAATATTACACTTTTTCCATCTTCCAATTTACCTAAAGCAACAGCAGCTTTGTATGCTACATCCAACAGACTATTTAATGAATTGTCACTTGTATAAGCATATATACTTTTCAATCCTTTAAATATTCTTATTCCTATACCATAATTTCTTCCACCTATTGCATTTTCTACTTTATTATCTATTAAACTAATAGAATTATTTATAGTGTCTTCTTCAAAAATCTCAGCAAAATCTCCTCCAGTAATTAGACACTTTTCTAATACCTTAGAAGCTATATTTTTTGAAAGCATAAATTTACCTCCTACTTTAAATTTTTAATTAACTTTTATTCAATCTTTTTACTTGTTAACAAACATTATATACTATATTACTTAAAATAAGGTAATTATGAATATATTATACATATGTTTTATACTAAAATGTTATCACATTTTATCTATACATACCCATATAACTAGATAATTAAAATGTATAATATTATTTGCTATAGAAAATAATACACTCATACATAATAAATTTTAGGAGTGAAGTATATGAATCAAGAATATGTAAAAGGAAATCCTATTTTTACTAATATTAATAAAGTTCCAAGACAATTTCCATACCTTACTGATGATATTGATACTGATGTTATAATTGTTGGTGGTGGCGTAACTGGATGTATCTGTGCTTACTATCTAGCTAAAAACAATATAAAGTCTGTCATTCTTGAAAAAGGAAGGATTGCACATGGAAGCACTAGCGTGACAACTTCTCTATTACAGTATGAATTAGATGACAATTTGATAGATTTAACAGAGGTTATGACTCTAAAAGATGCTCTAAAAGCATATAACCTTTGTACTTCAGCACTTGAAGAATTAGATACATTTATAGAGCTATATGGAAATAAGTGTGATTATGCCAAAAGAGATACTCTACTTTATACTGCCAACAAACTTGAAGTTAAGGCTATCAAAGAAGAATATAACTTAAGAAAAGAAAATGGATTTGATGTTGAATATATTGATGAATCCACAAACCCTTTTAGCTTTGATTTAAAATCAGGATTGATAGCAAAGAATGGAGGACGAGAATTAGACCCATATAAATATAGTCACCATTTGATTGATGTAAGTTTAAAAAATGGTCTTCAAGTATATGAAAATACAGAAGTAAAAAAAGTAGATTTATCAAATGATAAGGTTACTGCTGAAGTATCGTATGGATACAAAGTTCATGGTAAAAAATTAATTGTAGCTACAGGGTACAATACAAGTTTATTTACAAAAAGAAATTTTGCAACTAAGTCAAATACTTTTAATATCGCAACGAAACCACTTAAAAACATAGCTTCTTGGAAAAACAACATTTTAATTAGAGATAACTGTGACCCATATAATTATCTAAGAACTACTAAAGACAATCGATTAATTATAGGTGGTGAAGATGTAAGTTTTGATGATATAGAAAATGAAACTTTAGCCAATGAAAAGTACGATATTTTAGAACAAAGATTGAAAAGTATGTTTAAGGATATAAAAGACATTGAAGTTGAATATAAATATTGTGGTTGTTTTGCTTCAACTTTAGATAATTTAGGTTTTATTGGTCCAGATAATAAAAATAACAATCTATGGTATTGCTTAGGTTATGGAGCAAATGGTATACTCTTTGCAATATTAGGAGGTATAATGTTAAGTGAATTATATCTTGGCAAACAAAATAAAAATATGAAATTATTTAAAGTAGATAGATTTGATAAATAGATATTATATATTAAAAGACTGTAAAAAGATGAAACTTTATAATTCTAAAAGTTAACTTTGATACAGTCTTTTATAATGTTCCTTTTAAAAATACTTTATTTATAATTAAATATAAAGTAAAATGTTAAAATATAACTAATAAAATTTAGTCATAAGATAATATTTAAGTTTATTTGATGAAATATGGAGGAATTATTATGAAGGAAATACTCGTTATTGCTCCCACTAAAGGAACCTATGAAAAATCAATTCACATAGTTAAAAAAAACAAATATACAAATATTGATGTTGTATTTGGCAATCTAAAAGAAGGTATACCTCTTGCTGAAAAAAGTATTAATCATGGTACTAGAATTATCATAAGCCGAGGTGGAACTTACAATATGTTAAAAGCTACTTACAATATACCTATAGTTGAAATTAAGGTAGATGCTTATGATATTATAAAAAGCTACAAAGAGGTAAAAAACTCCAACGAACCATTTGGAATAATTGGATTTAATAATGTCATCTACGGTTTCGATATTATAGAAGAAATATTGAATAAGAAAATAACTATGATTGAAATTGAAAAAGAAGAAGAAATTTATGATGCTATAGAAAAGTACAGAAAGAAAGGTATAAACACATATATAGGAGATACCACTGTTGCACATATTGTTAAGAGACTTAATTGTAAGGGAATATTAATCGAATCTAGAGAAGAAAACATACTTAGAGCCATTCAACAAGCAGAGCAAATACTCGAAGCAACCAAGGATGAACAAAAAAGAAGATTACAGATAGAAGCTATGACAGATTTTGTACATGATGGAATAATAACAGTTGATAAAAATTTTAAAATAACATTATTTAATAAGAGTGCTGAAAAAATATTTGGTATAAAAAAAGAAAATGCACTTTATCATAATGTTGTAGATGTTATCCCAAACACAGTTCTTCCACAAGTAGTTGAGACTATGGAACCTCAAATTGGTGAAATACAAAATATAGGGAGTACAAAAATTATTACAAATAGAGTTCCAATCATTGTTGATGGTCAGATTCAAGGAGCTGTTTCAACATTTCAAGATAGCAAGGAGATAAGTTCTTTTGAACATACAATAAGAAGGAGCTTATTAAGCAAAGGTCTATCTGCTAAATACACTTTTGATGATATAATTCATGCTAGTGAAAAGACAAAAGATTGTATAGAACTTGCAAAAAAATATGCTTGTTATGATACTCCTATGATTATTACTGGAGAATCTGGAGTTGGTAAAGAACTATTTTGTCAAAGTATACATAACTATAGTAAGCGTAAAAATGCACCTTTTGTTGCTGTAAATTGTGCTGCCATACCTCCATCTCTAATAGAGAGTGAGTTTTTTGGTTATGAGGAAGGTTCATTTACAGGTGCTAGAAAAAAAGGTAAAGCAGGTGTATTCGAACTAGCACATGAAGGCACAATCTTCCTAGATGAAATAAGTGAAATCCCTCTTGAACTTCAAGGTCGATTATTGAGGGTATTGCAGGAAAAACAAGTTATGAGAATTGGTGGTGATAAAGTTATTCCTATAGATGTAAAAATTATCTGTGCTTCAAATAAAGACTTAAAAAATATGATGCGCAATGGTTTATTTAGACAAGACCTTTATTTTAGAATAAATATACTAACATTATATCTTCCTTCATTAAAAGAAAGAAAAGAAGATATTATAAAATTATCAGAATTTTTTATACATAAATATTCAAGCAAATACAATAAAACGCCTTTAATTATCACTCCAAATATTAAAAAGGCACTTCTTGAACGAGAATATGAAGGTAATATAAGGGAATTGGAAGGTATGATGGAAAGGGCTGTTATTGTGGAATCATTTGACTCGATTTTATTAGAAAAGGTTAGCAATGAATATACAAATAATATAGTTGATAAAGATAATAGTGATTTTGAATGCAGTAATTTAGATTTAAAAACTTTAGAAAAAAAATATATATATAAAATTTATAACGAAAATAATAGAAATACTACAAAAACCTGTGAAATTCTAAAGATAACTCGCTCCACTCTATGGCGTAAGTTAAAAGAAATAGAAGATGATGTTTAAAAATAATACATACCTATATATATCAAAACGTTTTATGTTTAATTTTAATACATAAGACGTTTATTTGTTTTCAATAAAAAATACAATTATATGATAAAAAGAATCTTTGTAAGTGAAATTCTCGTCAATCATACTTTTAATTATAAGTAATCTACAGCATTTCAATCGATTATTAAAAATAATCATGATAACTAAAGATACAAACTCTATATATTGGCATAGTAATTGCTTTTATAATACCTATATAAAAATGAAAGGGAGTGATACTAGATGCACATCTTAAAATCAGTGAAAAAGATACCAGGAGGACTTATGGTCTGTCCCTTGTTATTGGGAGCACTATTTAATACAGTATGTCCACAAGCTCTTGAAATTGGAGGATTCACAACATCCTTATTTAAAACTGGTGCAATGAGTATACTTGCTCTATTTTGTCTATGCAATGGAGCTCAAATCAATATCAGACAAGCTGGTAAACCATTGACTAAAGGTATAGTACTTACAGCAACAAAATTTATAATTGGTGCAGTATTAGGTATTATTGTTAGTAAATTTATTGGACCTAAAGGTATAATTGGTATTACACCTCTTGCCATAGTTGCTACCATGACTAATTCAAATGGAGGTCTATTTGCTGCTCTTGCAGGTGAATATGGAGACTCCACAGATGTTGGAGCAATATCTATCTTATCTCTAAATGATGGTCCTTTTTTTACAATGCTTGCTTTTGGAGTAACTGGACTTGCAAATGTACCTATAGTAGCACTATTTGCAGCACTTATACCAATACTACTTGGATTTATACTTGGTAACCTTGATGAAGATATACGAGAATTTCTTGCACCTGGTACAACATTATTAATTCCTTTCTTCGCTTTTCCTTTAGGAGCAGCATTAAACTTTAATCAAATTATAACTGCTGGACTACCTGGAGTTGTACTTGGTTTAGGAGTTACTATAATAACAGGTATGGGTGGGTACTTTGTAATGAAACTTATACGTGCAGAACATCCAGCAGTAGGTGCAGCTACAGGTACAACAGCCGGAAATGCAGCTGGTACTCCTGAAGCTTTAGCAGCTATAGACCCTACTCTAGCTACAATAGCAGCTGTTTCAACAGTACAGGTTGCTGCTGCTATTATTGTTACAGCAATATGTTGTCCAATGTTAGTTTCCTATCTAGATAAAAGAGAAAAAAAGAAAAAATCTATTTTTAAAACAAATAAAAATATTGAAGTAAATTAATACTTAAGGAGGTAAAATTAATGAATGCAATTATTCATGCAAATGAAAAAGATAATCTAGTTACATGTGTCAGACCTTTAGTTAAAGGTGAAAAAGTTTCAATTGATGGAAAGTCTTACATAGTAAATGATAATATACCTGTCTTTCATAAGATGGCTACAGAAGATGTAAAAAAAGGTGATGTTGTATACAAATACGGTGAAATCATAGGAATTGCAACAGTTGACATAAAAACTGGTGACTATGTTCATGTACATAACATTGAAAGTACACGTGGTCGTGGAGATAAAAAATAGGAGGAAGTTAAAATGAAATTAATGGGTTATTTAAGAGAAAATGGTCAGTTTGGTATTCGTAATCATGTTTTAATTATTCCAACATCTGTATGTTCAAGTGAAACAGCTACAAGAATAGCATCACTTGTGCCTGGAGCAATAGCAATCCCTCATCAACATGGATGTTGTCAAATTGGTTCTGATATAGAGCTTACAGCAAAGACATTAATAGGATTTGGAAAAAATCCTAATGTTGCCGCAGTTTTAGTAGTTGGTCTTGGATGTGATGGTATTCAAGCAAAAGAATTAGCATCTGAAATAGCTACAACAGGAAAAAAGGTAGATTACGTTGTTGTACAGGAATGTGGCGGAACATTAAAAACAGTTTCTAAGGGAGCTGAAATAGTAAGTAAAATGGCTCGTGAAGTGTCAAAAGAAGTAAGAGTTGAATTTGGTATGAGTGAAATTACATTAGCACTTGAATGTGGTGGTTCTGACCCAACAAGTGGAATAGCTTCAAACCCTTCAATAGGCGTTGCATCAAACCTTCTTGTAGATGAAGGTGGAAGTAGCATACTAAGTGAAACTACAGAAGTAATTGGTGCAGAACATTTGTTGGCTACCCGTTTTGAAGATGAAGAAATGAAAGATAAGTTTCTTAAATTTGTAAGTGATGTAGAAAAAAGAGCAATTGCTATGGGAGAAGATTTACGTAGTGGTCAACCTACTCCAGGCAATAAAGCTGGTGGACTTTCAACAATTGAAGAAAAGTCACTTGGGTGTATGTATAAGGCAGGCAATAAGCCATTCAAAGGTGCTCTTGAATATGCTGATATTGTACCTCCTGATAAAAAAGGATTATATTTTATGGATACTCCAGGTCAAGATATAGATTCTATCACTGGTATGGTAGCAGGTGGTGCACAAATTGTAATCTTTTCAACTGGTAGAGGTACTCCAACAGGAAGCCCTATTTCACCAGTTATTAAAATCACTGGGAATAGTGATACATACAACAAAATGCCAGACAATATCGATATAAATGCAGGTAGAATTATAACAGATGGTGCTAAAATAGCAGATATAGGTCAAGAAATATTTAATGAAATAATAGAAGTCTGTAATGGTAAACATACCAAAGCTGAAAGTCTTGGTCATAGAGAATTTGGCATTTACAGAATTTCATCTACATTTTAGATTGTAACAAAATATCTTTTATAAATATAATACTTATGTAGATACATAAGCTAAAAGTTCTTTCTAATACTATAAAAATTTTCTATACTGAAAAGGAACTGTATCAAAATTATTTTGAAAACAGTTCCTTTTTTAACCTCTTTTACTCAAAATATTATAAAATAAGATTTAAACAATAAACGTATCTTGATTAATCTCTAAGAAGACATAAATAAAGCTAAATGTAAAGTGGGATAAATAAAATTTAATATCTTTGTATGAAAAGATATTTGGTATAATATGTCTGAGAGAATTCTTATTTGTAAACAAATAAAGGATGGAGGATGAAACAAAAGAATGAACTTTGAAAACACAAAAAATAAAAAAATAATAGCTACTTTACTATTGACACTCCTTTTAATCGTGTCATTAACATGTGTCACTTTTATTATGAATCTAAATAAAGTAACACATAATGAAACAGAACGATATCTTGTAGAAGTTTCACAAAGTATTTCCACTACAATTAATGTGAAATGTAAAAGTATATTTAGGACACTATATTCTATGGGAGATACTTATTTTGAGATTAATGATAGTGAAAAAGAAGTCAATAGATACTTATCAAAAAAATTAAAATTATTTGAATTTGATTGGTTAGGTATTATAGATTCTAATGGAAATTTTGTAAGTGCCCTTAAAGATACAGGTAATGTTAAAGGACAAGACTTTTATAGAAAAGCCCTTCAAGGTAAAGAAACAATTACTCCTGTTAAATCACAATCTGGTACATATGGAATTTTATATTCTGTACCACTATACAATGGTGATAAAATTGTTGGAGCTGTTGCTGCTTGGAATACTATTGATACTATGAGAAATTTATTAAGTGTAGAAAGCTTTCATGGTGAAGGATTTTCCCAAATTATCGACCAAGATGGAAATTTTATTGTAAGTTCAGCAAACAAAAATGCTCCAAAAAATGTGGTAAATTTTTTTGACATGATTAAACACCAAGGAAAACAGGTTGATAAAAATAAACTTGAAGAAATGAAAATAAACTTAAAAAAGAACAAAACTGGTTCTATGTATTATACATTAAATGATGGTATTTCTAAGGCAATGCATTATCTTCCATTACAAGAAGAAAACTTATACCTCCTTTCAATTGTTCCAACAAAAACAGCAAGTGCACAGTTTGATTTACTTCTAAAAAAAGCAATCTTCATCAATATTTTAATTGTTATACTATTTTTATTGCTTATTATATTGATTATGTTTATAAATCAAAAGAACAGGGCACAACTTATAAAAATCGCCTATGTAGACTCTGTAACTAAAGGTTACAGTAAAGCACGTTTTGATATTGAAGCTAAAAAAATTATACAGTCATCTTCATCAGAAAGCTATTCATTGGTATCTATAAATATTCAGAAATTCAAACTTATTAATGATTCTTTTGGTAGTGAAGCAGGAGATAAAACATTAAAGTACATACATGATGTCATTAGTAATTATCTAGAACCAGGAGAATTGCTTTGTCGAGTTTCTAATGACCAGTTTAATGTACTTATTAAAACTATTCCTCAAAAAGAAATTCTTAAGTACATAGAAAATATCACCAATGATATTAATAGTTTCAATAAAAATGAAGAATGTAAATATTTTATAGCTCTATCTATAGGTGTATATAAAATTGATGACCCAAATCTACCTTTAGTTTCAATTCAAGACCGTGCAAATGTTGCACGAAAAAATAATAAAGGAAACATTGGAAATCATCCACTTTATACATGTGTTTTTTATAGTGATTTAGAGCGTTTAAAAATGATTAAAGAAAAAGAAATGGAAAATAGAATGGAGGAAGCATTAAATAATAACGAATTTATAGTATATCTTCAGCCTAAAATAAGCCTCAAAGATAATACTATTGTAGGTGCAGAAGCATTAGTAAGATGGCAAGACCCAAATAAAGGCCTTATACCACCAGACGAGTTTATTCCTTTCTTTGAAAAAAATGGTTTTATTACAAAACTCGACCACTATGTTTTTGAAAAAGTATGTAGTATGATAAGAAAATGGATAGATAATGGAGAAACTCCAATACCTGTTTCAGTTAATTTTTCACGTGCTAATTTAAATAATATAGATTTTTTAGAAAAATACAGAATGCTTCGTAATAAATACAACATTCCTGCTAAGCTCTTAGAAATTGAATTAACTGAAACACTTGTATTTGAAAATCTCCAAAAATTAATTAATATAATAGACCAAATCCATGAAGAAGGTTTTCAATGTTCACTAGATGACTTTGGAAGTGGATACTCTTCACTCAATATGTTAAAAGAAATAAAAGTTGACACATTAAAACTTGACCGTGCTTTTTTTAGCTCACCTAATGCAGATAATATTGCTGAAAATCATGTAATAGAATCTATAGTTAATTTGGCAAAAAAATTAAATATGAATAGTATATCAGAAGGTGTTGAAACAATCTTGCAAATGGATTATCTTAAAAAAATTAATTGTGATATGATACAAGGATATGTTTTTTCAAAACCTCTACCTCAAGAAATATTTGAGAAAATGACTTTTGGAAAAAAACTAGAAGAAACCAGTATGGATAGTTCCGTTTAAATAAAATAAAAAACTTGTCTCTATAAAATAATTTTAATCATTTTATAAAGACAAGTCTTTTTATTTTCCAATTTAATTTTATTTTCTAAATTTCTTACACTCGGCTTGTTTTAAATTCCCTTTTTAAGAATAATAATACGATTATCATAGCAATAAAATCTGCAACTGGCTGTGCCAACCAAACACCATCTAAATTAAATTGAATTGGAAGTACAATGATTAATGGTATAAATAAAATAAATTGTCTTAAAAGAGTTAAAAACATTGAATGTTTAACTTTACTTATACACTGAAAATACACAGGTCCTACAATAGAAATCCCCATTATAGGCAATGTAATTAGATTTAGGCTTATACCTCTTACTGCTATATCCATCAAATCTGAATCTTTATTAAATATACCTACAAATACTTCTGGGAAAACTTGTACTACTAAAAATCCAAATGACAATATGACAACTGACACTATGATAGATAATATTAAAGTTTTCTTTGCACGCTCATATTGTTTTGCACCATAATTGTATGATATTATAGTTTGCATACCCTGATTCAATCCAAACACAGGCATCATAAACATCAATAAAATAGATGTAAGTGCTGTCATAGCTCCAATAGCTAAATCTCCACCATAAACCTTTAGAGAATTATTTGTAAACATGTGAGTTATACTTATAGCTACTTCCATAGCAAAAGGTGTCATTCCTATTGCAAATACCTTCTTTACTATATCTTTATTCAATTTTAAGTTACATTTTTTTAGTTTTAAATTGGACTTCCCTCTTATAAAATAATGTATTACCCAAAAGAATACTACTATTTGACAGAGTACTGTTGCTATAGCTGCTCCTTTTATACCTAAATTAAATACAAATATAAATATAGGGTCCAATATCAGGTTTAATACACATCCTACAATCATTGTCCTTGCTGCTAATTTTGGATTACCTTCTGCCCTAATTGCATTATTAAGAGAAAATGCAACTAAATTAAATATACTTCCAACCAATATGACACTCATATAGTCTTTTGCATAAAATATTGAATCTTTACTTGCACCCAAAATAAAAAGTATATCTTCTAAGAAAACTAATCCTAATATAGTTATAATTAAAGAGATAATTATAGATAATGTCAAAGCATTACCTAATATCTTCTCTGCTTCTTCTCTATTTCTTTCACCTAACTTTATAGACAATCTTGTGCTAGCACCTACTGATACCAACATTCCAAAAGCTATTATTAGAGTAAATACTGGCATAGTTACACCAAGACCTGCAATAGCTATAGAGCCAATACCTTCCATAGAACCAATAAAAGCTCTATCTACTACATTATAAAGTGAAGTTACCATCATTGCTATTATTGCAGGTATCGAATACCTAAATAATAAAATCCATATTTTTTCATGTCTTAATGCTTCTTGATTCTCCATGTTGTCACCATTTACACCATGTCATAAGTTATACAAATTGGTTTATTTGTTCTTGGGTCTGTTGCTATTTCTGCATCAATATTAAATAATTCTTTTAGATTATCCTTCGTCATAACATCATATGCATCACCTTCACAAACTATTTTACCTTTCTTAATACCTATCATGTGGTCAGCAAATCTTGCTGCATTATTAAGTTCATGTATTACCATGACAATAGTTCTTCCTTGTTTTTTATTTAGTTCATCTAATAATTTTAGTATCTCCAATTGATGTGCCAAATCTAAATATGTTGTAGGCTCATCCAGTAATAATATATCAGTTTCTTGTGCCAAAGCCATAGCTATCCATGCCCTTTGTCTTTGTCCTCCTGATAAATCTTCCATATTTCTATCCTTAAATTCTGCAATTCCAGTAACTTCTAAACTCCAATTTACAATCTCTCTGTCTTCTTTACTAGAATTACCAAATCCACTTTTATGAGGAAATCTTCCATAAGAAATTAATTCTGAAACGGTAAGACCACTAGGAGCTTGAGGGCTTTGTGGAAGTACAGCCATATCTTTTGCTATTTCTTTAGACTTCTTTTTGTAGATGTCCTCTCCATTTATATATATTTTCCCACTATTAGGGCTAATAATTCTACCTATAGTTTTAAGTATTGTCGATTTTCCACAACCATTAGCCCCTATGATGGTAGTTATTTTTCCTTTTGGTATATTTAAATTTAAATTTTTTATAATATCTGTGTTTCCATATGATACATTTAGATTCTTAGTATTTATACAGTTCATAACAACACCCTTTCCTAATCATTTACCAACATTAAATAAATAAAGTACGGCACTCCTATTATAGAAACTACTATACCTACTGGTATTTCTATAGGTGCTAGAAGATTTCTTGATATAGTATCTGCTATTAAAAGTAATAATGTTCCTATCAATGCTGATACTGGTATTAATCTTTTATGCTTTGGTCCTATTATTTTTCTACCTATATGTGGAGCTATTAAACCTAAAAATGAAATACTACCTGCTACTGCTGTCGATACACCAGATAAAATTACTGCATATATTATAAGTCTTCTTCTTTGTTTTTCTACATCTACACCAAGACTTATAGATACTTCATCACCCAAATTTAAAACATCTATATATTTAGATTTATAAATAGTTATACCCATAAAAATCACTATAAATGGAAGCACAGCTATTACATATTTCCAACTGGTTCCCCAAATGCTTCCTGATGTCCATGCCATAACCCTATTAAATTCTTGTGTTGTAAATTTCAATTGGAATATCGTCAAAATTGAAGTAAAAGCTATGTTTACACCTATACCAATAAGTAGTAATCTTGACGAATTTATACCACCTTTCCATGCAAGAGAATATATAAGAAATGCTCCAAATAAAGCTCCTATAAGTGCAACAATAGGCATTGTAAATACAGTCAAGTTACTCATACCTTCATATACATTACCATTCATAAGGTATATATAAACTACTACAAACAATGCAGCACCTGAATTTATTCCCAAAATTCCAGAATCAGCTAAATCATTCTTTGTAACTCCTTGAAGTATTACACCTGCTGTTGATAATGCAGAACCAACCAAAAGTGCTATTACTATTCTTGGTAATCTTAATTTAAATATTGCAATTTCATGATTACGCTGACCCTGCCCTAAAAAAGTCTTTATAACATCCATTGGTTCTATAGAAAATGAGCCCATATTTAAACTCAATAAAAAAGTGATAAAAATAAGCACCATTAAAATTGATATAACAAGTAATGTTTTAGAATTTATTTTTATAATATTTTTCATAGTACCTATTTCTCCCCCTTTCTAACAAGGTATATAAATATTGGCACTCCTATAAGTGCTGTTATAGAACCTACTGGTGTCTCATATGGAGGATTTATCATCCTACTTAATATATCTGTATATACAAGCAATACAGCTCCTAATACTAAAGAGCTCGGTATTATATACTTATAATCTGAACCTACTATTCCTTTAGCTATTTGAGGAACTATAAGACCTATAAAAATAATATTACCAGACACTGACACAGATGCTCCAGTCATTAATATTACAAGTACTATACATATAAATCTAACAAAGTTAGTTTTTTGTCCTAATCCTATTGCCACTTCTTCTCCAAGACTTAATATAGTTATTCTTGGAGCCATAATAATAGCTAAAATAAATCCAATACCACCAGCTACAAATAGCAATTTTATACCTTCCCACTTCACTCCTACAAGCCCTCCTGATATCCAGAAACTTAATTGTTGAGATAGGTTAAAATACATAGATATTGCTGATGCCAAAGAAATTAGCAATGTACCAAGAGCGACTCCTGCAAGAGCTAATTTTACATTATTAACTCTTCCTCTTGATTTAGAACTTATAAAATATATAAATAATCCACTTATACTTGCTCCAATAAATGCAAACATCATTACACTAAAACTTCCATGTATAAGTTGAGGAAGTTTTTTTTGAAGTACCAGTGATATCGAAATTGCGAATGTAGCTCCTTGTGTAATTCCTATAACAGATGGTTCAGCTATAGGATTTCTCGTTATTCCTTGCATTATTGCCCCAGAAACTGCTAAAAATCCTCCAACAAGTGCAGCTGCTATTGCCCTTGGAAGTCTAACATCCTTTACTATTCTCATATTTATTCCATCTTCCATTTTTATCAAACTATCTATAACAGTTGATAGATTCATATCTTTTGCCCCAATAGTTATGGATAATACAATTCCAAATACAAGTACAACTATACTTACTAATATCAACAAATAAGTTATATTTTTTTTACTCAGCTTAGTCAATTATCCTACCTCCTTTTCCCTTTTAATCGTCAGTATAATATCATCTATTAAGTATTTTAATTTTAAGATTTATTAAAAATAGGTGTGAAAAATGAATATCATTATCTCACACCTACTAAGTTAAGAATTACTTTGTTAATTCATTTTTAACTGATTCTAATAATAACTCTTTTCCAATTGGATTGTATGATTGACTGAAAAATGGAGCAGCATCAAGTATTGTTACATTACCATCTTTTACTGCTCTTATTTGAGCCCAGATAGCACTATTTTCTAAATCTTTTTTATCTGCTTCTGTAGCAATTACAACTATATGGTCTGCATCTATATCTGTTAAACCTTCCATACTTACCATTGGTAGTGTTATTCCATCCTGTTTTGGCATATTCTTAGGTCTAGCTAATTTCATATCATCATTGATTAGAGTACCTATTCCACCATCACTAAATACCATAAATTGACCTGAACTTGCCAACACTGGTAAATAAGTTTTTTCTCCATTCTTTTCTATAACTTCCTTACCTAACTTTGTAGCTTTTTCATCATACTTCTGTAGCCAACTTTTAGCTTCTTCTTCTTTGTCAAATAACTTTGAAACATCAGTTAACTTGCTTCTCCAGTCATTTGCATAATCTTTCATCATAACTACAGGAGCTATTTCTTTTAATTGGTCATATATTTTTTCTTGTCTTTGACTCATTATTATTAAATCAGGATTTACTTCTAATATAGCTTCCATATCCATAGTATCCATCATTGAGTGCCCAACTATCTTTACACCTTTAAGCTCTTCTCTTATGTAACTTGGTAATTTATCAGTTTCATATGAGTCTACATTTGCTGTTGCAACAGGCTTATAACCTGCTAATAATAGTTCTTCACTACTTCCTGATATATCAACTATTTTTTTAGGATTTGATGGTATCTTAACCTCTCCTTTAACAGATTGTACAACTCTTGTCTCTGATTTATCTTTATCCTCTGTATTCTTATCTGAACATGCTGTAACAAGTACTAATGTAGTTATAATAGATATAAATATTGCAAGTGATTTTATTTTTTTCATGATTACTTCTCCTACTTGTTTATTATACTTACATGATATTGATTATCATAAGCACATATTTATTATAGCATTTTTCTATTTTTAGTCAACATTATTTTGTAAAAGGATAAAAATTCCTAATTAATCTTAATTATATATAGCTTAGATAAGGTTTTCTTATATTAAACAGTATTTTCTTAAAGAATTGGACACAAATACAATGACTTTTAGGTTAAACAATGATAAAATGCAATTTATAGATAATGAATTTAGTAAGGAGGATTCAAAACATGGTACATTTAGTATATTGTGATAATGCAGGAAAAAAAGGAGAAAAGGTCTTAGATAAAATCTTGGCTGGAACAAAAACAATGGTTATTAGAGGTGCTGCTGGTAGAAAAATACCACATAGTAGAGTATTTGAAGATGAGTTACTTTATTTTATGGAAAAAGGAACTGCAAAAATATCTGCAAAAGCCACTGTTAAAAAGGTAGAAAACTATGTTAAATTAACAGAAGATGAAATTTCTAAAATTTTAAATGAAAATCAACCAAAATTAAATTTATCTGAAAAGCAAAAAGTTCGTTGGCATAAAAAATGTTTATGCTTAGTTGAATTTGAAAATGTTGAAGAAATAACACCTCTTGATTTTGACCATCAAGGAAATATGGATGATTGGCTTATTGTTGAAAAAATTGAAGATGTAGTTGTTGGTACTAGTATACCTTACAATTATGAGAAGTCTAAATTTTAAAGTATCAATAACATAATACTATATTGCTAAACTCTACTTAAATAAAAAAAGAGTGCATTTAATAATTATAAAAATTATTTTTATACACTCTTTTTTAATAATAATTTTAAATTACTTACTTTCTAATCTTTCATATACATCTATAAATTCTTCTGCTAATTGTTGAAAATTCATAGCTGTCATTAAATGGTCTTGTGCATGAATAAGTATAACACTTATTTCAGTTTTATTACCATTAGCTTCATTTTGTATCAATTCTGTTTGGAATTTATGAGCTTTATGAATTGATTCTTTCGACTTTTCAATACATTCTCTAGCTTTATCTATATTCCCGCTCTTTGCTTCTTTTATTGCTTCAAATGCTAGCCCTTTCGCATCACCTGCAAATCCAATTATTCCAAAAGATATCTCTATCATCTTCTCATCCATTTATTCGACCTCCTAAATATCTCTATAGCTTGATATGACTAATCCATTCTTTTCTAAAAATTCTTTGACTTTTTTAGATGTAAGTATCTTGTGCTCTTTCGTTCTATCAATAGCATAAGATGTAGAATTTAAAATATAATCATCTAAAAAAGCTGGGTGAGACATAATATCCACTACATCATACTTCATTATTTCGTCTATATTTTTTATAAAATATTCTTCACTTACATTTTCCTTATAAAAACTATCTATTAAAGGAACTACTTTAGAATACTCTAAATTATATTCAAATCCACCTCTTATCGGAAGATTATACTTGGTTACAATCTTCTCTATTACTGGCTTTAAACTTACTAAAGTATGGATATGATGGTGACTATCTAAATGAGATATATCTATTCCAAGCCCTTTTACCCTATCTATTTGAGCACAAAGTTCTCTATAAATCTCATCACAATCCATTTTTTCAATAATTTCGTCTGTAATCCTCCTAATAAAAAAACCGTCTTTATCAACAATAGTTTTTAAGTTAGATAATAATGGTCTACCACAACTTAAAGTCATATGAACTCCACAATTTAAAGTTTTATTTTCTTTAAGTAAGCCTACTCCATGTTCTACCCCAGGCATATTTGCCATCATAGAAGTAGACCTAACTATACCATTATTATGAGCTGAAATTATTCCATAGTTCACAGCTTCACAATATCCAAAATCATCTGCATTTATTATAATTTTAGTCATACCATAACCTACTTTCTATAGACAACTATCTATTAAATCTAGGAAGATAATCTTTATGAGCTTCCAACATTTCGTCTAATATAGTTTTTGCTAAGTCATCAGATGGAATCAATGGGTTTATACAAAGCGCCAAAAGAGCAGATTCATAATCGCCATATACAGCTGCTTTAGCTGCCAATACTTCAAATGATTTGATTTGACTTACTAATCCATGCACAGAATCTGGTAAATATCCTATACTTATTGGTTTTGGACCATTTTTTGTTATTACACTACTTACTTCTACCGCTTGTTCATCTTTAAAATCTCTTATAGAACCCTTATTTAATGTATTAACTACTTGGATATCTTTTTTGTCGTTGTATATAGAACTTATTAAATTACAAGCAGCATCACTATAGTAAGCCCCTCCTCTTTTTTCAAGTTGAGGTGGTTTTACATCTAATTTTTCATCCTTATATAATTCAAATAATTGTTCTTCCAATTCTTTAACTACTTGACCTCTAGCTTTTCCCTCTTTAAACTCTCTCAACTCATCCTCAAGCATTTCTTTAGTTTTATAGTAGTATCTATGGTATGGACAAGGTATTGCACCCAAAGATTTTACAAATTCAGCATTAAAATCAATTGCCTTTATATTTTGCATACTTATATCTGCTTTGACAAACTTATCAATTGCTTCTTTTGTAACATCTTCTCCATCTAAAGATACATTTAGACCATAAACCATATGATTAAGACCTGCAAAATCCATACTTATTCTGTCACTTTCTACATTAAATAGTTTGGCAACATCATTTTTTAAATGAATTGGCACGTTGCATAGACCTATATATCTTCTAAAATTAGTATATTTGAATACAGCCTCTGTTATTATTCCTGTTGGATTTGTAAAATTCACCATCCATGCATTTGGACATAATTCTTCCACATCTTTTATTATATCAAATATAACTGGTATTGTGCGAAGGGCTTTAAATAAACCTCCAGCACCATTAGTTTCCTGCCCCATAACTCCATGAGATAAAGGAATAGTTTCATCTTTTATTCTCGCATCTAAAAGACCTACTCTAAGTTGTGTTGTCACAAAGTCTGCATCTCTTAGAGCTTCTCTTCTATCTAAAGTAAGATTTATTTTCATATCTACTCCAGCTTTTTTTACCATCCTCTTAGCTAGATTTCCAACTATCTCTAATTTTTCTTTTCCAGCTTCTATATCTACAAGCCATAATTCCTTTACAGGTAACTCTTCATATCTATTTATAAAACCCTCTACAAGCTCAGGAGTATAACTTGAACCTCCTCCAATTGTAACTATTTTTAGTCCCTTTTTCATCTCATTATACCATCCTTACCTATAATTTAATATACTCTACAAAACCCTATACATTTATTTAAAACTCTATACATTTATTTACCGAAATAAAACTACCTAGTTGTTAATTTTCAATTTATTAGCTTCCATTTTTTCAGACGCTATGACAAATGGAATATATATTAATATTGATAATATTAAATTAAATAGTGCTAAAGCTCCGCCAGTCCAGTCACCTGTAGCCATTGCTCCACCTAATATAGGAGGTGTTACCCAAGGTATTTTAGGTAAAATTACTGGTGCTACTAATCCAAAATCTATTGCTAAGTATGATACAGCACTACATATTACTGGTGCAAGTACAAATGGAATCATAAATATAGGATTTAAAACTATTGGAAGTCCAAATATCAATGGTTCTCCTATGTTAAATATTGCAGGTGGACCACCTAATACTATCATCTCTTTACGTCTTCTTCCAGCTATTAATAAAGCTACTATTAATCCCAATACCATTCCAGAACCACCTAAATATACAAATGCATCAAAGAATGCACCTGCAAGTACATGGTATCCTTCCGTTGCTCCTGCTTGAGCCAAGGCAGCATTTTCTCCACCTAATTTCATAAGTATAGTTTCTGTAAAAGGAAGTGCTATATTTGCACCATGAAGTCCAACAGTCCAAAGTATATGAATTATAAATGCAATAAGCATTGTAGAACCTAAACTATCAGCTACATTTGATAGTGGTGCTCCTAAATAAGTATTTAAAATATCTGTTAAGAAACTTCCATTGGAAAGCATTTTTATAAATATTCCTATTACAGTAAATATCATTATAGTTAACATTCCTGGTATTAACTTTGCAAATGATCTTGAAACTGCTGGTGGAACTCCATCTGGCATTTTTATAGTTAATTTCTTTACCTTAGATAATCTTACAAATATCTCAGTTGATAATAATCCTATTAATATAGAAGAGAATAAAGCTGCTGTACCTAAGTAGGTTTGTTGTATCATTCCCCATCCTTCAACTACTGTAGTTCCTCCCTCAGGAACTATTTTACCAATTTGTGGAGCCATTATAAAAAAGATAGATAAAGCTATAAGCCCAGATTGTAACCCATCACTCTCATAAGATTTTGCTAGAAAATAAGCAACACCTATTACTAAGAATACTGCCATTGTACCTATTGCTCCCCACCAAAGGTCGCCTCCAAATGTGGTCCAGTTTTCTCCAAATATACTTGCCATCAAATTTTTGTATGCTTCCAATGGTAAGTTATTTATCAATGTTCCCAATGCACCTACCATAGTTATAGGTATCATTACTATAAATGCATCTCTTACTGCTACTAAGTGCCTTTGAGCTCCTATTTTAGCAGCTACAGGCACTATATATTTATCCATAAATGACATGAATTTTTCCATTTTACATCCTCCAGTACAACTTTATTTTGAACTATTTAACTCTACAGCTCTATCTAACACAGCTTTTCCATTACATCTTCCATAATCCATCATATTTATAACTTCTACTGGAATATTATATGGTTTTGCCATTTCAGTTGCTTTTCCTAATACATATCTAACTTGAGGCCCTAAAAGTAAGACATCACAATTTTCTATTTCATTTTTTAAGTTCACTTCTGATATAGCCCATATTTTTGCTTCTATACCGTTTTCCTTTGCTGCATCCTCCATTTTTGTAACTAATAAACTAGTTGACATTCCTGCTGAACAAGCTAACATTATTTTTATCATTTTTTCCCCTCCAAATTAGATTCATTAAATATTTTTTAAGTCATAAATTTTTAAACTATACATTTAAAATATGCTTTTCTATTAATTTTTTCTTAATGTATATATCTTATTTTTAAATGTATATACATTTAATTCTTGATATTATTATATACCAAATGTATATACATTTCAAGAAAACTTTTTCATTTTATTTAAATTTTATTCGACAACAGCATTCAAAGTTAATGTATATCCATAGTGATATGTGTGTGAGTACTCAAAAATCTCACTATTTTGTAACTTACAAATTTGGCTTATATATAAAAGTGGCTCTGGTTCTTCTAATTTTAGATTATCCATACATTCTTCATTCGATATTACAGCTTGTACTTCTCTCTCTGACATGGCTATCTTGTATCCACACACTTCTTCAACAAAATTATAAAGAGAATTTTCACAATGAGTCTTATTTAAATTTGGAAATAACTTAACTGGCATATAAGTAATCATATATGAAACTCTTGCATCATTAGCTAATCTTACTCTTTTTATTTCCCAAACATTTTCTTCTAAACTTATATTCAACTTACTTGATAAATTTTCATCTGCCTGAACTATTTCAAGAGATACCAATATATTAGATACTTTATAGCCTTTACTTTCCATCTCTTTAGTAAATCCACTTACAGACGATATATTATCATATATATTATTTGCAATAACTATACTACCTACACCTCTTTGTCTAGTTATATAGCCTTCTTTAACTAGATTATTAAGTGCAGACCTTACAGTCATTCTAGTTACATTAAATTCTTCACTCAGCTGTTTTTCAGAAGGGATTAAATCCCCTTCTTTCAAACTGTCTGAATTTATTAACTCTCTAACATGATTTTCTATAACTTTATAAATTGGCTCTTTCATTTAATTCACTCCTTATTAAATCTTTTATATAATAAGATAATTTTATATACAAACAAAGAAAATGTCTATACATTTAAGATAATTTAAATTTTCTTAATATAGATTATAATTTACATATGTGGAAAAATATTAAAATAAGGCTATGATTTTTACAATCATAGCCTTATTAATAAATATTAAATTATAACTTCAAAAATAAAATTTATTTAAAGAGTACACATAAATTTTTCTTAATTTTAATTTTAAACTATTTTTCATTTTTAAATAAAGCCATGCACTCATAAGGTCTTAAGGTAATTGTTGAAGTAACTTTTCTGTCCCCATAATTAGATATTATACACTTGTATTTTTCAAGCTCTTCATTATCTAAAATAACATCAATTTCTTTATCATAAAAGTTATTTAACACTACTAAAGATTCTTTTTCGTAACATCTCTTATATGCAAATATAGAATCATTCTCTTCTAATAATGGCTTAAAATCCCCATATGCTACTACATCATACTTTTTTCTTAATTCTATTAACTTCTTATAATAATAAAAAATAGAATCCTTATCTTTTAAACTATTTTCTACATTTATATTTCTATAATTATTTATAACTTCTATCCATGGTTTTGATTCGCTAAAACCTGCATTCTTACTATTATTCCATTGCATAGGTGTTCTTGAGTTATCACGAGATCTTTCCTGTAATATATTGTATATCTCGCCATCTTTCATTCCTTGAGATTTTAATATATCAAAATAATTTAAACTCTCAACATCTACATATTGTTTTATATTAGTAAAGTATGCATTAGTCATGCCTATTTCTTCACCTTGATATACATATGGTGTTCCTCTTAATAAATAAATCATAGTAGCTAACATTTTAGCCGATTCTTTATAATACTTTTTATCATCTCCAAACCTAGATATTATACGTGGTTGGTCATGATTACACCAAAATAAAGCATTCCATCCATTACCTTTTTCCATTCCTATTTGCCACTCATTAAGTAGTTTTTTTAACTTAATAAAATCACAATCTTGCAACATCCATTTATTTTGATTTTTATAATCAACTTTTAAATGATGAAAATTAAAACACATAGACAATTCTTTCTCATTTGGATTTGAATATTTTATACAGTTTTCTATAGTCGTAGAAGACATTTCTCCTACGGTTAACATATCATTTTCCAATACTCCACTTTCTTCACACATTTCTTTTAAGTATTGATGTACTTTTCTACCATCTGTATAAAAATGTCTACCATCACCTTGTAAATCATCTTCATATTTCTCTGGTTTAGATATTAAATTTACTACATCAAATCTAAATCCTTTTATACCTTTATCTATCCAAAACTTTAGTATATTTTTTAATTCTTTTCTTACATTAGGATTTTCCCAGTTTAAGTCTGCTTGAGTTTTATCAAATAAATGTAAATAATATTGATTAAATTTTTCTACAAACTCCCAAGCATTGCCTCCAAATTTTGATTCCCAATTTGTTGGGGCACTCTTACCTTCTTTAGGATTTTTAAATATATAAAAATCTTTATAATACTTATCTCCTTTAAGTGCTTTTTTGAACCACTCATGCTCTGTAGACGTATGATTAAATACGATATCAAGCATGATACCCATATTTCTTTTTTTAGCTTCTTTTATTAAATTTTCCAAATCATCCATAGTTCCATATATAGGGTCTATATTATAATAATCAGCTACATCATATCCATTATCATTTTGTGGTGATACAAAAAATGGAGTAATCCACACATAATCAACACCTAAAAATTCTAAGTAATCTAATTTTTCTGTTATTCCATTTAAATCTCCTAAACCATTATTTGTTGTATCATTAAACGACTTTAAATATATTTGATACACTACACTCTTTTTAAAATCTAACATATTGTCTCCTATCTATCCAATACATATTAATACCCCCTGATATAAAATCAAGGGAATTATATTTATATGTTGTCATTTGTTTTAAATTTACCACTTTTATAAAATAAGTATGTTAATCCAATTGTTATTACAAATGTTATTGCCATTCCTGTAAAATATACTCCCCAATATTGAGGCATTACGGAAAGGAATGAAAATACTCCTCCAACTCCAACAGCTGTAGCTTTAACATTGTGATATGATATAAATGCTCCTCCTATTGCACTTGCTACCATAACGGCTATAAATGGATATCTAAATCTTAAGTTTATACCGTATATAGCTGGTTCTGTTATTCCTAACCATGCTGATATAGTAGATGTAATAGATACACCTCTTAAGTTTTTATTATTTTTAAGTATGAAAAACATTGCTAATGTAGCAGCTCCTTGAGCTAAAGTAACAGTCTCTGATATTGGCCACAATGTTACATATCCTAAAGTCCCTGCCATTTGTAAGTTTACTCCTAAGAATAAATGATGCATTCCTGTTATTACTAATGGTGGTGAAATAAATGAATATAATGCTCCTGCAAAAACTGGTGCTACTTCAAATAAATGCACTACTCCATTAGTTATCATATTTGCACCTGTCATAGTTATAGGACCTATAACTACAAAGGTTAACATACCTGTAATTAATAAAGCTATTGGTGAAACTAATACTAATTGAACTGCATCTGGGACAGTCTTTTTTAAGAATAATTCAAGTTTAGTTAAAATGTATGTAGCTATTAAAACTGGTATTACTTGACCTTGATATCCAACTTGAACAACCTTCATACCAAATATATCCCATGTTGGTGATGCTGATGGATTTGCTGCAAAATCATATGCAGACATCAAAGCTGGATGAACTAATACAAGACCTAAAACTACACCTAACAAAGGATTTCCTCCAAACTTCTTGGCAGCTGACCAACCTATTAATGCTGGTAAAAATGTAAATGATGTGTTTGCTATTAAATTTATAATACCTGAAATTCCAGCTATACCAGTATTTACCTCTATGACAGACTGCTCATAAAAAATTCCTGGATTAGCTATCATGTTATTAACACCCATAAGTAACCCTGATGCAACTATTGCTGGTAATATAGGAATGAATATATCAGCAAGAACTCTTATAAACTTTTGTAATTTATTTGACTTTTCATTGACTTGTTGTTTAATTTCTTCTTTAGATACTTCTTCTGCTCCTGTTTGTTCTATTAAATATTTATATACTTTATCTACTCCGACACCTATTACTATTTGAAACTGTCCACCTACATTGAAACATCCTTTTACTATATCAATGCCTTCTAGTTTATTAATGTTTGCCTTGTTAGTATCTTTTAATATTAAACGTAATCTTGTTACACAGTGTGTTGCACTTTGTATATTTTCTTTTCCCCCAACATACTCAATAATTTGAGAAATGCTTTCTTTTGAATTTAATATCTTATTCTTCCCCATATTCATTTATCCTTTCTTTTTTTCATCATTACCAACAAGTTGTTTAGACAAGTACTTGTTTGAACAACTTTATTGTAATATTTTGCATTAATTTAGTCAATAGTTTTTTGAAAACAGTTTCCTATTTATTTTTTTGATAAATTGACTCTTGATAATTATTTTATTATTTGGTAAGTTAAATATATACTTACTTGTATAAACAAGTTAGATTCTATATAAAATAAATTATGAAAGGAATATACTACAAATGAATATAAAAGAAATTCCATTTAGTTACTTTGGGTCTTATATGTCTATTTCTTATTCAGATGAACTTGGATTTACATTAAAATCACTAAGGGGAAAGTCAAAACAAAATATGGATGTACTAAGGATTATACCTACTGTAAATAACATACCTGTAGATTATGAATTTGAGGCTGATTATTTCAGTATATTAATTAAATTCAACAATGGTAGCATATCTATATGTTTTGATGGAGATTCTAAAATCTTATTCTACGGTAAGGGAAAAAATGTGGGGCTTAAATTAGATACACTTCCTGTATACAATTTTGAATATAACTATCTTATGGGGAAAAAAGATTCAGAATATTGTGTGATAAATAGCTACAAAAATTTAACTAAGTTTTTAGTATTCTCTGTTGATGGTAAGGTTAATTTATCACAAAATATATTTATAGATGACTGTGCTTCTACCAATAAAGCTAACAACACTTCAATAATAGATGTTAACAATAATACTGATAATGAATTTACATGTATTATAGAGGATATTCCCACTCATATGAAGGTTCCAGATTATAAGGAATATAATTTTGAAACTTCATTAAATAACACAAAAAAATTATTTAATGAATATTATCTAGCTCAACCTAAGGTAGATGAAAAGTATAAAAATTCACTTTTAAGAGCGAGTTATATAAATTGGTCTTCTTTCGTTAAACCTCAAGGATACCTAAAGAGATATACTATACTTGCTTCAAACTCAACATTCTTAGGGGCATGGAGTTGGGATCACTGTTTTAACGCATTGGCTTTAGCTGGTGTAAATGATAAATTAGCTTTTGACCAAATGGCAGTACTTTTCGACTACCAAGATGAATATGGTCAAATTCCAGGGTCTTTAAGTGATTCTACTATTAGATGGAATTTTACAAAACCACCTATTCAGGGATTATTCTTTAATAAAATGATGAAAAAAATTAACTTTACTAAAGAAACATTAGAGGAAATTTATAATTACATAGAAAAGCAAGTATTGTTTTATATAAAGTTTAAAGATTCAAACATGGATGGTATTTTTGAATATCATCATGGAAATGATTCTGGTCAAGATAATAGTACAATATTTAAAGGAGTCATGGTTGTTGATACGCCTGACTTAACAGCATTTATAATAAATGCTATGGACATGTTAGCAAAAGTAGCTGAAAAACTAAATAAATATAGTGAAAAAGAGTATTGGGCTAATAAAGCAGATGAGCTTACAAAATTATTCTTAAGTTATTTTATAGTTGATGATTTACCTGTAGCTCGTGAGACTTTAACTGGTAAAATACTTCCTAATAATGCTTTACTCCCTCTTGTTTCTTTAGTGCTAGGAAATAGACTTCCTAAATATACTAGAGACAAAATGATAGATTTAATTATTAGTGAAAGATATTTAACTAAATGGGGAATCGCAACGGAAGCTATAGATAGTGATGAATATCAAGATGATGCTTATTGGAGAGGTCCTATTTGGGCTCCTACTACGCTATTATTTGTTGAGGCTTTAGAAGAATGCGGTGAAAATGAACTTGCAATAGATATTGCCAAAAGATACTGTGAACTAGTTGATAAAAATGGATTTGCTGAAAATTTCAATGCTATTACAGGAGAAGGTCTTAGAGATAAATCTTTTACCTGGACAGCTAGTACATTCATATACTTAGCTGCTAAAGTTTATGAGTATAACACCCAAAGAATTAATAATATAAAATAGAGTACAAATTGTACTCTATTTTATATTATTAATTCTTTGGGATTGTTGGAAAAATATGAATCCATCAGGTATATGTCTAGACTGTGTATATTCAAACATTATTCCTTGAGCATTATAAGTATTATTGCTAACAACTGCAACACAATTATAATCTCCTAATTCCAAATATTTTTTATCTAGTTTAGTTGCTTTTTCAACTGTCATGGTTCTTTTTGTTGTTACTATAGTTTCATTCAATTCATTTTCCATATATTCATATATAGAATTAGATGCTATTTCTTCATTAATATCTTTTACTATATCCTTCATAAAATAATTATGATCTATAATAGATGGTTTATTTTCTAATATTCTTACTCTTTGTATATAATACACTTCTGTTCCAACTTCAAAGTTAGTTATTTGACTTTTTTTATCATCTATAATAATTTCCTCAAAATGAACTACTTTCGTTTTATATTCTTTATTATTTCTAATAGCGGATTCTTTAAATGATTCTGTTCCTCCTAATAAAAATTCTGATTGTGTATTAGCCCTATAAATTATAAATACTCCTTTTCCATGCTTACTTTGAACATATCCTTGGTTTGCTAATTCCTGTATAGCCCTTCTAATTGTATTTCTGGAACAACTATACTCTTCTATTAATTTGTATTCTGATGGTAATAAATCTTGATATAAATATTCCTTATTTTCTATTCTATTTTTTAAATCTATATATATATCATAATATTTGGCTCTTCCCATTTTAACCTCCCAATTTTATATATAAATATTTAATTGTGTCTTATTTCTAAAAATCATGTATTAATATAATATATTATAAGTTAAGCAAAAACCAAAATAAATATAAATTTAAAACTGGAACTAAACTTTTTATAAAAAACTTCAACTGTAAAAACTATTAAAACATTATTTTTATGCGAAACTTAATAATTTGTCAAACTTAGCTTGATAATATTCTAAATCCAACCAATCTTCCAGTAACACCAAAAACTTTAGATTTAGAGAAAGTTTCCATAGACATCTCTTTACTTGATAAATATAATTATGCATATTTTCAAATGTATAATAAAAAAGGAAAATTAACACTATTAATATTAATTAAAATTTAAAAAAGTCTATCCTTTAAATAATAAATCACAAGAATAGACTTTTTTAAATTTGTGTTTTTATAAGATAAATTATTTAATTAAAGTTTGTTCTTTTTTCTAAACGATTCTTTATAAATTCATATATTACTTTCACTAATATATTTGTGACTAATATTAACACAGCTAGTGCTGCTGCCTGTGCAGTACTCCCCTTATCATCTAGTTGTACAATTGATATTGCAGCTACTTTTGAACTTGCAGTATATATAAAAACTAGTGCTGATATTGTCACCATGGAGTTTAGGAAAAAGTACATAAAGTTCTCTAAAACTGCTGGCAAACAAAGTGGTATAGTTACGTTCTTAAGAATTGATGCGCTGTTTATTCCCATTGATTTAGCTACCATATCCAATTCTTTATCTACTTTCTTGATAGCAGTAGTAGCTGTTATAAATGCTACTGAAAAGAAATGAACTATATTACATATAACCATTATAAGTAATGTTCCATATAATCCATTAAACAAATTCTTAATGTATATTGTATCCATAAAATTAAACTCTAATTTATTAAAAAATAATACATAAGCTATACCTAAAACTAATCCTGGCAATGCCATAGGCAATGTACTTAAAAAATACCCAAATGATTTTAAATATGGAGCTTTTTCTGTTTTTTCATTCAAATATGCAAATAAGAAAACAAAGCTCGTCCCTAGAATAGCTGTCAATAGTGACATTTTTATTGAATTTATAAATGGTTTAATCCCATCAATACTGTTTTTCATAGAAAAATGTTCCAGTGTCAGTCTTAAATCATATGGCCAAACTGATATTAATGAAGATAAGATTACAGTTAACATTACAGCTATTATACCAAATGCAATAATTCCTACAACCCCTCCTAAAATACTATCTCTTAACTTATTAGTTTTAACCTTATATGGAATTGACTTTGAAGTTATATATGAGTTTTGATTTTTTTCAATTTTTTTAGTTACTATAAACGATATTATTGCAGGTATTAAAAGTAATATTGATACAGTTGCTCCCATTGGCATATTCTGTTGCCCTATAATTTGCTTATATACATCTATTGATAATACATTAAACTCTCCTCCTATCACCTTTGGAGCTCCAAAATCTGTAAAACATAATGTAAACGATACGAATGCAGAACTTATTAAAGAGTATTTTATACTTGGGATTGTTATGCTTATAAATTCTCTTATCTTGCTTATCCCCATAGTATTACTAGCTTCATATAGTCTATAATCGGTTGAACTTAGAGATATATAAAGTATTTGAAATGATTGAGGAAATACATATATAATTTGTGCCAATATTATTCCCACTGCTCCATATATTGGAACATGCACTCCAAGTAAATTAGTTACCAAACCTTGATTTCCAAATAAATATACTAGACCTATTGCATGCATCATTGTTGGAGCAAACATAGGAAACATAGCTAATGATTTAAAAAAACCTTTAAATTTAATCTTTGTTCTAGTTAATGCATATGCATATACTAATGCAAGTGTTAGTGATATTACAGTTGATATAACTGATACAAATACTGTATTTTTTAGAGAATTTAATAAAGATTCAGAAGCCAAGTATTCTTGAAAGTTTTGTAATCCTACAAAGACTCCATCTTTATCTAAAAAAGCCTGTACAAATAGATATATTATAGGTGCTAATAAAAATATTACTAAAGACATAACTAATACTGTAAGCATACATTTTTTTATATCTAAATTCATTTTTGATTTAAGACTTATACTTTTAGAACTTATAGCATTATTATTCATACGCTTATGCTCCTTTAACTTTTGGATACTTTAAATAGTATTTTTCGTCTATACTTATTTTTACAAGGTCACCTTCTACTAAATTTAAATTAACCCACTCTTTTATAGAAACATCACTTATTATGAAATTTTCATTTAATTTATCTTTTATTTCAACTCTCAATAAATTCCCTCTAAACTCTATATTTGATATTATCCCTTGGTAGTTTTCTTTTGTCGATTTCTCTATTTGAACATATTCTGGTCTTACAGTTAATATAGAATCTCCATTATCAAAACAGTTTGTATCTCCTATAAATTGAGCTGTAAATAGGTTTTGAGGATTTTGGTATATTTCTTCTGGAGTCCCTATTTGCATTATATCTCCTCCATTTAGAATAGCTATTTTATCTGCCATAGTTATAGCTTCTTCTTGGTCATGTGTTACCATTATTGTCGTTATATTAAGTTCTTTTTGTAATCTTTTAATGTCCATTCTAAGCTTGTGTCTAACCTTTGCATCTAATGCAGACATTGGTTCATCTAAAAGTAAAAACTTTGGTTCAAGAGCTAATGCTCTTGCTATTGCAATCCTCTGTTGTTGTCCACCTGATAATGCTTTAGGGTATTTATGAGCTTCATTAGTCAATCCAACTGTTTCAAGTACTTCCTTAACTTTATTATCTATTTTTTCTTTTGAAACTTTTCTCTCTTTTAGTGGAAAAGCTATATTGTTATAAGCAGTCATATTCGGAAATAATGCATATGATTGAAATACTATACCAAAACCTCTCTTTGATGGCTCTAAATTTGTAATATCTTTATCCTGGAGAATTATAGTTCCACTATTTACATCTTCAAGACCTGCTATTATTCTAAGTAATGTAGTTTTACCACATCCACTAGGTCCGAGTAAACATAGAAATTCCCCTTCTTCAATATCCAAACTAATATTATTTAAAACCTTTTTTTGGTCATAACTTTTAAACACATTATTTATTTTTAAGTAACTCATATCTTATCTCTCCTTATATAGTTATTTTTTTATTTTAAATTTTATATCCTACTTTTTCTTCTAAAATTCTTTCATCTAAATTATTAATTTAAACTTTACTTACTTTCAGATTTTGAACCGTATTTTGATTCCCAAGTTTTAAGTACTGTACTTCTGTTTTTGGCAGCAGAGTTTAAATCAACTTCTTTTATAAGCTGTTCAAATGGTTGTTTAGAATAACCTTTTGGAACTGGATTATCTGTCTTTATGGAAGTAACTGCTACTTCATGTGCATATCTATCCATAGCTGAATCACTTATTGCCCAATCTAAAAATAGCTTTGCTTCTTTTTTTATATTATCTTTTTTAACTAAGGCATTTGCTTCTAAGTCCCAACCTGAACCTTCCTTTGGAAATACAACCTCTATAGGTTCTCCACTAGATAATTGTTGTGTAGCTCTATATCCAAGTGTAATACCTATTGGATACTCTCCAGAGCCAGCTAACTTCGCAGGTTTTGAACCCGAGTGTGTATATGTGGCTATATTTTTATGTAATTTATCCATGTAATTGTAAGCATCTTTTTCACCCATCATTTGAATAAGCCCTGATACTGTAAGATACCCCGTTCCAGATGATGCTGGATTTGGCATTGTTATAAGTCCTTTATATTCTGGTTTTATTAAATCTTCATAACTTTTTGGAATATCTATACCTAGTTTCTTAAGTTCCTTATAATTAACTACTATTGCTGTCTCTGGGACACTCATTCCTACCCAAGATACATCATCTTCAGTATCTTTAAATTTTTTATCAACTTTATCATAATTTTTAGGCTTATATGCTTCAAGTGCACCATCTTTTTTTAGCTCTATCATGTTCATTGCTGATAATCCCCATATAATATCTGCTTGTGGATTATCTTTTTCTGCTAATAGTTTTGAAGCTATTACACCATGAGAATCCATAACTATCTCTACATCTATATTGGGATACTCTTCTCTAAAACCTTCCATATAATAAGCTATCTGCTCTTCCTCTAGTGCTGCATATATTGTAAGTTTATTATTTCCTTTTCCTTGAGTAGTTTGTGGTGTTGTTGATATGCAACTTGTCATAAATGTAATCACTACAATGCACAGACAAGTAAATATAAATTCTTTCATATCTTCCCCCTTTGTGTTTTTTTCCTTTTTTTATTTGTTTTTTATTGTTTTTGCTTATGTTTATATAATACACCTAATTTGTTAATATAAAGTTAAGTGTAAATTAACAGTTCGTTAATTTTTAGAAATTTTTGTTAAATATATTATTTTTAGTTAAATACAGTCTGTTTTTAAACAATATATTAATTTTTATAGTATCTACATTTTAATTTAAACATAAAAAATAAGTCTAACCTCTATAAAGTAGAATGTTAGACTTATTTTTATAAGTATTTAATTATACAACCAAATCATTTTTTTTCTTTTCTTCAAGTGCTTTTTTAAGCACCATATCCTTAACCTTCATAAGTCTAGTAGTACTTGCTCTCTCATTTTCTTCAAGCTTCATAGCTATATACTTAATAGTCTCAATGTAATTTGGTATCATTACATTTTCAAGAGCATTAACACGTCTACGTGTCTTTTCTATCTCTTGTGCAAGAAGCTGTGCACTTTTTTCACTTTCTGCAAGTCTTAAAAGTGGTTGCATAGCATCTGAGAAAGCTTCCATAGCAGAATCTAATTCACCTGATGTAAAAGCAAGACCATAAGGATAAATATCACTTTGATTGTTTTCAGTTTTAAAGTCAAACACAGGAACATCAACACTCATTATATTTCTCGTAGAAACATCTACTGAAACTGATTGCTTTGGCATCATAAGTGCTGAACCCAGATACTCCTGACTCATAACTGCTCTTGCGATTATAAAGTTTTTATAAGCAGTATCAAGAGCATTTTCTGCTTCTTCACGCAATCGCTTATTTTCTCTTACAATCTCAAGAAATTGTTTCATAAGTTCATCAAGTTTATCTTTAAGAAGCTTATGACCTCTTGTAGCAGTTTTAAGGAGTTTCTTAAGTCTAGTCATTTCCATACGTGTTGGATTTATATTTAATCTAGCCACAGATATCACTCCTTAGGCATATATTTTTCAAAATATTCATCACGGATACGTTTAAGTTCACTTTTTGGTAACATACTAAGAAGCTTCCATCCGATTTCTAATGTCTGCTCAATAGTTCTATCAGTTCTAAATCCTTGTGAAACATATTCTTTCTCAAATTCATCTGCAAACTTAGCATACATTAAATCAATCTCAGAAAGTGCAGATTCACCAAGTATAGCCATAAGTTCTTTTGCATCCTTACCTCTTGAATAAGCTGCAAAAAGCTGGTTCATTGTATCTGCATGGTCTTCACGAGTCTTACCTTTACCAATACCTTTATCTTTTAGACGAGAAAGTGATGGTAAAACATCTATAGGAGGCTGTATATCTTTTTTATAAAGTTCACGGCTAAGTATAATTTGCCCTTCTGTAATGTATCCTGTAAGGTCAGGAATTGGATGTGTCTTATCATCCTCAGGCATTGTAAGTATTGGAATCATAGTTATAGACCCTTCATGCCCTTTCATTTTTCCTGCTCTTTCATACATAGTAGCAAGGTCAGTATAAAGATATCCTGGATATCCACGACGTCCTGGAACTTCTTTTTTAGCTGCTGAAACTTCACGCAATGCCTCTGCATAGTTTGTAATATCCGTTATTATAACAAGTACATGCATATCTTGCTCGAAAGCAAGGTATTCTGCTGCTGTAAGTGCCATTCTAGGTGTAGATACACGCTCTACAGCTGGGTCATTTGCAAGGTTTACAAACACTACAGAACGGTCGATTGCACCAGTTGCTTTAAAATCGCTTATAAAAAATTCAGCATCTTCAAAAGTTATACCAACTGCAGCAAATACAACGGCGAACTTAGAATCAGTTCCACGTACTTTTGCCTGTCTTGCAATCTGAACTGCAAGATTGGCATGTGGCAAACCAGACCCTGAGAATATAGGAAGTTTTTGCCCTCTAACCAATGTATTAAGTCCATCTATAGCAGAGACTCCAGTTTGTATAAACTCGGCCGGATAATCACGTGCTGCTGGATTTATTGGAGCTCCATTTATATCAAGTCTTTTATCTGGTATAATTTCTGGACCTCCATCAATAGGTCTACCCATTCCACTAAAAACACGACCTAATATATCTGGTGAAACTCCAAAGTCAAGACTCTTTCCTAAAAAACGAACTTTACTTTCAGCAAGGTTTATACCTGTTGAGCTTTCGAAAAGCTGAACAAGTGCAGTATCTCCATTTACCTCTAGAACTTTGCAACGGCGAATTTCTCCATTTGAAAGTTCAATTTCTCCAAGTTCATCAAATTTTACACCTTCTACGCCGTTTATTAACATAAGAGGACCGGCTACCTCTTGTATTGACTTATATTCCTTTATCATAGTTCTTCAGCCCCCCTCTTTTTAATAAGGTCTGCAAGCTCGTTGTCTATTTCATCTTCAATTGAATCGTAAGCTGCATCTATATCGCCTTCTTCTACATACTTAGCACGACCAATCTTTTCAAGAACTGAAAGCTTGATAATATCGTTTATAGTAACATTTTGCTTGATAGCATCTTGTGCTGACTTATAGAATTTTAATATAAGTCCCATCATTCTATATTGTTTATGAAGTGATGTATAAGTATCAACTTCATGGAAAGAGTTTTGATGAAGGAAGTCTTCTCTTATAGAACGAGTAACCTCTAGTATCAATCTATCTCCATCTGAAAGTGAATCAACACCAACCAATTGAACTATTTCTTGAAGTTCAGATTCAACTTGTAAAAGTTTCATAGCTTGAGCTCTTTGAGCTGAGAAATTATCATTTACATTTTTATCTGCCCATACATCAACTTTTTCCTGATAGAGTGAATAACTAGTCAACCAGTTAATTGCTGGGAAATGACGTTTATATGCTAAAGATGCATCAAGACCCCAGAATACTTTTACTATACGAAGAGTTGCTTGGCTGACAGGTTCTGATGTATCACCACCAGGAGGAGAAACTGCACCAATTGCTGTAAGTGTTCCTTCTCTTTCATCCATACCTAGACAATTTACCTTTCCTGCTCTCTCATAGAATTGAGCAAGACGTGAACCTAAGTATGCAGGATAACCTTCTTCACCAGGCATCTCCTCTAAACGACCACTCATCTCTCTAAGAGCCTCAGCCCATCTTGATGTAGAGTCTGCCATAAGTGCAACACTATATCCCATATCTCTAAAATATTCAGCTATTGTAATACCAGTGTATATAGAAGCTTCACGTGCAGCAACCGGCATATCTGATGTATTTGCTATAAGCACAGTTCTTTGCATAAGTGACTCGCCTGTTCTTGGGTCTTTTAATTCAGGAAATTCAAGAAGAACATCTGTCATTTCATTTCCACGCTCGCCACAGCCTATATATACAACTATATCTGCATCTGCCCATTTAGCAAGCTGATGCTGTGTAACAGTTTTTCCACTTCCAAAAGGTCCCGGTATAGCTGCTACCCCACCTTTTGTGATTGGGAAAAATGTATCTATAACTCTTTGACCTGTAACAAGAAGTGAATCTGGTGTTTTCTTTTCTCTATATGGTCTTTCTTTTCTAACTGGCCATTTTTGCATCATAGTTACAGGTATATCATTACCTTTTTCATCTGTAATAACACAAACTGTATCTTCAACAGTAAATTCACCAGAATATATTTCTTTTATAGTACCCTTAACTCCATAAGGAACCATAATTTTACATTCTACTACTGCTGTTTCTTGAACGCCACCAATTATATCTCCTGCTACAACCTTATCACCAACAGATTTTTTAGGTTTAAATTCCCACTTAGTTGTTCTATCAAGTGAAGATACTTCAACACCTTTAGTTATATTAGTACCTGAAATATCATACATTTTTTCAAGTGGACGTTGAATACCATCATAAATAGTTGAAATAAGACCTGGTCCAAGTTCAACACTCATAGGCATTCCAAGAGAAACTACTTCTTCCCCTGGTCCTAGACCGGAAGTTTCCTCATAAACCTGTATAGAAGCTTTATCTCCATGCATTTCTATAATCTCGCCTATAAGATGTTTATCTGAAACTCTTACGACGTCAAACATATTCGCATCTCTCATGCCCTCCGCTACAACAAGCGGTCCTGACACCTTTACAATTGTGCCTGTTTTCATATTCTCTCACCTGCAATCATATACTTTATCAAAATTTAAATATTCCCTCCTATATTTTATTAGCACATATATTTAGCACCAATAAAATTTGAGATTGTCTTTTATTCAACTTTCATCTATTCTTTAAATAATATATCTGCACCTATAGCACGTTTACTAGATTCTCTTACTTCATTCATACCTAATCCCATACTTCCTCCAATACCTGGAATAACTATAATGGCAGGAAGTTGGTAATCTTTGTATTTTGCTATTGATTCTTTTGCAAGCAATGATGCCTGTTCTGTAATATAAATTATCGCATATTCATCTTCAACCAACTTATGTATACTTTTTTTAATTTCGTCACTATCATAGGCTGGGAAGATATCTATTCCAAGAGCTAAAAATCCCATGATGCTATCTTTATCTCCAACTACTCCTACCTTATACATAAGCATCCCTTAGCCTTTCTTTTATAGTATCTGCGTCTATATTATTAAGCTTACTAGTCAAAATAATTCTAATTGTTTTTATCTCTGATTCTTTAGCATATAAATATGCAATTAGTGGTTCTAATGTAAGAGGCTTAAATTTTGCTCCTCTAACATATTCCATAAGATAGTCATCACAAAGTTTTTCAAAGACAGTAAAACCACTATCCATGCCATTTTTACAGACATCAGAGTAAGAAGTAGATTTAAAACATGATGCTGGAGTATCTGAGGAAAAAGCTTCTAAGAATTTTTCCTTATCAAGTGAGCCACCTGAAACAAACACATTCATAAACATATCAAAATCTTTCTTCATATTTTTGACTCTTATAAAACTCTTTAGATTTGTTAAATCACAAACTTTCATAACATAATCTATTACAAATTTGTTTTGGCTTTCTTTAGCAGTTTCTTTCATACTGGTAAAGGTTGCTTTATCTAGAACAATATCAACCATCTGGCCATTTTGTGTCTTATTATAAACATCAAATGCCTCTAATATAGCTGATGACATTATCTTAGGTAAATCACTAAAACTACGATTTGCTAAAGATTCTCTAAGCTTAATAAGAGGAATTGTACCTCCATCAATTAAATATTTCTCACCATCTACACCAGAAATTTCTTCTTTAATCAGCACTTTTAAATTGTGATAGTCATTTTTATAAAGAAATACATCAACAAATTTTTCTTCAGGAGCTAGACTTTTAAGAATTTCATATGTCTTTGATAATTCTTGAGTCAAAATATTCTCAAAATTATGTATATTATTATTTGATGTATCAGCATAACCTGCCTCAGCTATAATTCTTAAAGAGTCTTCAGGGCTTTTGGCTTCTGCCATTTGAATAAACATTTGTCTGTTAAGAAGCTGTTTTTCAAGCACTCTTATTCGTGCAACGGCATAGGGATAAGTTTTTTCTTCTGCCATTTTTTAACCCCTCCTTAATTAAACAAAATTTCTGCTGCAATTTGTTCAATATATTCATGCTCTACTGCAATTATGGCTTCAAATGAATAATTGTACTCAATGTCACCTTTTTTAACTATGAAACCTCCAGTAATATCTCTAGTTTCATCAGACACTTTAATGCCTTTTTTTGATAGCACATCTTTTAATGTTTTTTTATCTTTTTTAGATAATACTATCTCTGAATCATCTGTACAATTTGATTTTTCAATCATGTTTAGTATAATCTCTTCATATTCATTATCTTTAAGATTTAAAAGTTTGTTTTTAGCTTCTAAAATTACCTCTTCTAAAATCTCTTGTTTTTTTGATAATATTTGCTTTTTAGCCTCCATATAAGCTCCTGATATTTCCTTAGAAGCCGCTTTTTCTGCTTCTGCCTCTGCAAGCTTTGTATAGGAAGCCATTTCCTTTTCAGCTTTTTCATTAGCTGAATTTACTTTTAAATCTGCTTCACTTTTAGCTTTATCCAATATTTCTTGTGCTTCTTGTTTGGCATCAGCTATAATTCTGTCAATCATTTTTTGTTCATTACCCATAGGAGTGCTTCCTCCTTTTCATTTTTTTTACTTATGAATTATAATTTATAATTAACCAATTGCAATTCCATTGTAAGCTAAGAAAGAAACAAGTAGTCCTAAAAGAGCATATGTTTCAACTATTGCTGCAAATGTTATAGCTTTACCAAGTTCTTCAGGTCTTTTTGCAACTATTCCAACTCCTGCTGCTGCTGCTTTACCTTGTGCTATACCTGATACTAAACCAACTAAACCAATTGGAAGTCCTGCCATAAGAAGTTGTAAACCTTGAGCTGATGTTGGTATTGCATCTCCACCAATAATCCCTGCTTTTGATAAAATAAGGAAAGCTATGATAAATCCATACAGACCTTGTGTACCAGGAAGAAGTTGTAAAACTAGAAGTTGACCGAATTTACTAGGGTCTTCTGTTACAACACCTGCTGCGGCTTGACCTGCTATTGAAGTACCTTTAGCAGAACCCATACCTGCAAATAATGCTGCTATAGCAGCTCCTGATATTGCCAAAAATTGACCATTTCCTAACGCGTTTAAAAATTCCATATTTACATCTCCTTTTTATTAATGCTTGTATATTTTGTTTTATACTTAAACGGAACAAAAGGAACTCCTCCGCCTTCATAAAACTTATTGAAAAATTCTACATACTGTAACCTACTTGTATGAACATATGCACCTAGTGCATTTATAAGAAGGTTTATTGTGTGTCCTACAACACCAATTACAACTGCAAGTATCGGACCAGCTATAGCTCCTAAAAGGTTGATAACTTGTGCTATAACTCCTGTTGTTAAACAAAGCGCCATAATTCTTGTATAAGATAATATATCAGCAAAATAACTTGTTATGCCATAGAGACTTGAAAATCCTTTAAAAAGCTTAACAGGAATACCTTTAAAGCTTCTTCCTTGAGTAAGTACAAGACCTATAGCACCTATAATTGCTAAATATTTTCCTACTTCTGAAAATACACCTATGTCCCCTGCAACAAAAGGTATTATAAGTAGACATACACCTGTTATACACAAATACCAAAAACCTATGTCAAAGATTGCATCTATTACCTTTCCACTTCTTATTAATGTATATGCTTTTATTCCCAAACCTACATATATATGGATAATACCGAACAGTAACGACATTCCCATAAGTGTCATAACATCCTCTAAAGGATTAATTAATGCTTTTATAGGAATTAAATCCCCCAAAATACCCCCGAATATAAGACCCCATACAGTAGTTGAAACTCCACAGATACCAATAAGTTTAATTAAATTTCCTTCACCTTTTTGTATCTTTAATTTATATACAACAAATCCACAAACTACTGCAATTATTAACCCATATGCGGCGTCACTTAGCATCATTCCAAAGAATACAACAAAGAAGAAAGTTAAAATTGTATTTGGGTCAATATCTTTTGTACTTGGATAGCTGTACATGTTAGTTACACTTTCAAAAGGTGTTACTAATTTATTGTTTTCAAGCAGAATTGGGAAGCCTTCTTCTTTACTTCCTTCTTCAGTCTGAACACAACAATCAAACTTTTCTGTAATTTCTTTAATTAATTCATCTGCCCTTTTGCTTGGTAACCAACCATTAAGACAGAATGTTGTTTTTGTTTTGACAAGTCTCTCTATAATCTTTTTTTGGTCTCTTTCTATAGTGTAAAAATCATATAGGTTTTCAAGCATGTGTATACTATCTGCATGTCTTTTAATTTCCTCTGTTTTGTCCTTAGAAACGTTTTCCTGTCTAATTATCATTTCATTGTATTTCTTGATAGCTTGTAACGGTGTACCTTCTTCATTTGGTAATGAAACCACTGAAAAATTAAATTCTTTTAAAACTTCTAAAACATCATCAAAAGTTTCTTTTAAAGTAATTAAATAAACATAGTTCATTAACTTGTCAGAATTGACAATCCCAATAACACTTTCTGGTATTTCATCTTCTAATTTTACTCTTAAAGCATCAATGTTTGCGCTTATGGGCACAGTTCCAAGTATAGTTTTTGTATACTTAGTTTCCATATTTTCAATAGGAATATCAAAGTTCACCCATGGTTCTAACATACTTTTATTGTTGTTAAGTAAGTTTATGTTAGACCTTATTGTACCTATCTCCTTGTGCAAATTGTTTAACTCCAGAGCTTCAGCATAAACTTGCCCTTCTTTTTCACTATCAATTTTGTTAAACTCTCTTTTTGGTGCAAGTAGGGATTTTTTTTGTTTCACTAGTGAAGAAACAATATTAATTGCTTGGTTTACATGAGACATTTTCTGCTCTAGCATTATAACTTCAGATTCTTCACTATCTTTTACAAGATAATTTTTTAATTCCTCCTCCTCAGTAAGAAAGGCACTATCATCAATCTGAACAAACCCACGGTTCATAAGTAGCTTTAAAATCTGGCTTTTTTGAGCTTCTAAGCCAACAATAGATATTTTGTTCATATTAACTATTGCCATATTATCTCACTACCTTTCCAATAACCGCTTCAATAGCCTTACTTTTTCTTTCTTCAGCAGTTTTTTCAATTTTCAGACATTCACTTTTAGCATTAGCTAAGATTTTATCAACCTCTGCTCTACTGTCGGTGACTGCCTTCTCAATAAGAGTTTCTTCCATAAGCTTTGCTTGTTTTTTTACATCAGCAAATATGCTTTCACATTTGTTTACAGCATCAGCTCTGATAGACTCTGCATCAGTAACAGCTTTTACTTTGATACTGTCTGCTGTCTGCTCTGCCTCAACAATGCTTTTTATTATTTCAAAAGCCATCCAAATCACCTCTCTTACCTTTTTACTATGTATATAACCAATTAGATTTTTTTATTCTAATTAGATTACTACCTCATTGTTAAAGTATAAACAGCATTTTTATATAATAATTAATATTTTTCAACGTTTATTTCTTAATAAAACATATTTTAGAATAGTACTTGCCTAGATTTACATCCTTTTTTGACTTACTTTTAGACTATGACATGAGTATGGTTTTTAAATACCATTATTTTCAATAATTATAATTTAAAGCGATATAGTTTGTCAATAGCGTTATTTTGTTTTAAAATTAACGTTATGTCGACATTTTAAATTTTTATTTTATTTTTTTTATAATTTTAATTTAATTTATTACATATAAAAGTTTTTTATATTCTTTTTCAACCTCTAACCATTGAAGTTTATTGTTTTTTTTGAATTTTTAGAAATATCTCGCACTATTTTATCTAACTTTTATAAATCATCAAGCTATATCGATTTTTGTCACCTTATTTTTAATCTAATTTTTTTATATCTAGTTAGAAATAAATCAATATTTTTAAAGATTGATAAAACTTACACCTAGTTCTAATAGTTTTATTTTAAGGCAATGTATTAATCTTAAGTAGATAATATCATTAGTTACTCTATATATTCGACAACATTATAAAAAAATCCTCGTACCAATCACTCCAATCTTCAATAGGATATGCTGCTCCTCCATTTACACTTTTCAGTAGATTGGATGTATATTCTTCTCCCATAGAAAAAAGTTCCCCTACTGTCATATCATAACCTCTAGATGTAACAACCTTACAAAATGAATCCATAACATCACGTTGTTCTCTTGTTTTTATAAGTTCCTTTCTAAATTCATCATCATTCTTAGCTTCTTCTAAAATTTTAGTTAATTTTTCATTCATTATGTATTTCTCCTTTTAAGTAGTCTTTCTGTAAACTTCAATAAGCTTTATATAAAAAGGAAGCCATCCTAAATAAACTAAGATGACTTCGCTTAACTGTTAGCAACACATTTACTAGTATAAAATAATTGGTGTACCTGGTTCTATATTTTCATATATTTTCTTTGCCTTAGAAAAAGGTGTATTTACACATCCATGTGAACCTGAAGACTTATATATACTTCCACCAAAAGAATTTCTCCAAGTAGCATCATGAATGCCTATGTTCCCATTAAACGGAAGCCAATAACTTACAGGTGAACTGTAACCTTGACCAGTTAATGAAACATTTCTAGCCTTATAATTAAGAGGATATATACCTGATGGTGTAGCAAATCCTCTAGCTAAATCACCTGTTACAACGTCTGTTGATACAAGCATTTCTCCATTTTTAAAGAACCACATATGTTGGCCAGAAAGACTAATCTCTACATATGTATTTCCAATATCATCTTTATTACGAGATACAGCTTTTTGTATGTAAATAGGTTCTCTTGTAACATTTTTACCAGCTTTTACAACATCAACTAATGCTTCAGCTTCTTTCTTTTTATCTATCAACCAACCATAAATTCCACCTGAAATTGTAATATCTTTACCTGTGGCAGTTTTAAATGGTCTTGAGTCACCAAAAGTACTGTATTTTTTACTTAAACCTCTTGTATATTCTACCATAGCATCATTATCAAAAGTTATGTCATAATTCTTTTCTGAGTCTACTTTTAACCATTTATTAATTTCAGAACCATCTAAAGTTTCCTTACGGTCACTAAAATCATATGTAACGACTACACCAACATACTTATCTAATGTCTTAATAGCTTGTTTCAACTTTTCTGAATCCTTTGTGTTGTTTGGTGCTTCATAAACTTTACTTTCATCCAGAGAAATAGAAGTATTCCCAGAATTAATTGAGTTTTGTACTAACTTATAAAAATCATCTTTTTTCACTTTGTTTCCAAGTACCTCTGGTACTATAACATAAGCGTTTTTAGTGCTATCATACTTAGGATAAGCACTCTTAGGTTCTACAACATTTTTACTATCAAAGCAAGATAGAGCGTTAAATCTTTTTTCTAATAAATCTTTATTATATGAAAGATTCACCATATTATTATACTCTTTAGACTTAAATATTCCACCAATCCATCCAATAGCGCTCTGACTATCTTTTATCTTTTGAACTTTATCATCTGGTGTAAATTTTAAATCAATATCTTTTGCTTTTATTTGTTCTTTCTTATTGTTTCTTTCCTCTAAGTTTAAAGTATAGGAATTTGTACTAGATGTTAACAAATCATTTACTTGCTCAACTGTTTTTCCTGAAACCTTTACGCCATTAATAGTCGTTCCAAAGTAAAAATGATTTCTAAAAAAGATTGCCATTCCTATATAAGCTACAAACAAAACACCTACTACTATAGCTATCTTAAATTTTAGATTTTTTTGTCCACTTTCTTGTTTTACCTCTTTTCCATCAATCATAATTAAATCCTTCCTTACATTGTAATTACCTATGTACCTTATTGGTTTTTAAACAAAACCATGTATGCCTTATTTTATATACCCAAATTACTGTATCATTATTTATATTTTTAAATATATAGTTATTTCCATAAAACCATTTTATCTTTTAGATAAAATGATTATTATAAATCCCCCCTTTCAAAATCCCTTAAACACAATCTCTGCTATATTAATATATTACCATACTTTTAATAATCGTGGGACTATCTATCTATTTTTGTAACACTAAACTACTATTTTAAAAAAGAAACTAATTTTGTGTTAGTTTCTTTATCTTAACTTATTTTTATATTGAATTTTAGCTTAACATAACGTTGTTATATAGATTCTATTTAATTATTTTAGTTTCTATATCTTTTCCATCTGCATATTCTTTAAGTAATTCCTTAGCATATCCAAAATATTCTTCAATATCAGATTCTTGACTAAAAGAAAATATACAAATTAATATTTCATTTGCATCTTCTGTTATCATTGCTCTTTCAGAATCACTAGTTGGACTCCCAAATTTACCCACTGAATCAGACAATATAGGAAGATTTTCTATATTTATTAATTCTTTCCCAATGCCCTTATACTGTTCTCCTTCATCTCCTACAGTAAAACATACTGGTGAATGTAATTTGCTTACATTATATGTACCTACTGGATATAATGATTTTATTGATATTAAATTGTTTATTTCTACTATATTATTTATTGTATAAAGACCCTTCCCTTGAATAATTCTTCTAACCAATGCTTCCGAAGATATTCTATATCTACTTGGATTTTTTCCAAGCTCTTTATAAGCATTTCTTGCATCTTTAATTTTATCTAGTTTCGTAATGTCTTCAACTTTTAGACTTTGATTTATAGTATCACAAAACTCATTTATTTCATTAATTAATTTTTCTGAGCTTTTATTTACTGCTACTTTTGCTTGAATGCAACCCAGCTTAGCATTAGGCCATCTTTCCTTAAGTTTGTCATCAATACTTACATCTATCATACTTAAACAACTCCTATACACTAAATTTTTATTAAAGTTTTTATCATCTATACATTATAGTACTATTCTTTTGTTAATAACATGTTTATTAGCAAAATAAATTTATTTTTAATATAATTTTTATAAAATACAATTATTTTTTGCTTTATATTAGACAATACATTGATAAAATAAAAAAACACTAATTATTTAGCAATGATTTATTAAAATCAAGCATTCATAATAGTGCTTTATATAAAAATCAAATTTTGTTTTAAAGTAAATCTAAAAAATTCTTAGCTGGCATTGGTCGTGCAAAATAAAATCCTTGGACTAAATCACATCCAAATTGTTTCATTAACTCAGCTTGTTCTTTACTCTCAACACCTTCTATAATTACAACTAAATCTAGTGATTTTGCTAGAGACACTATTGATTTTGCTATATTACGACTTCTCTCATCATGTTCAATGCCACCAAGAAAAGACTTATCTAGTTTCAATATATCAATTGGCATATCTCTTAAACAGCTAATAGAAGAATATCCTGTGCCAAAGTCATCCATAGAAATAGAAAATCCATGCTTCCTCAATTCATTTAAAACATTCTTTAAAATATTTAACTCATTAATAGCCACAGTTTCTGTTATCTCTATTTCAATGAAATCTGAACTTAGATTATACATTTGTATTGTTTTATTGATAAATTTTACAATATCTGGTTGATACAACTCGACTCTAGATAAATTTACTGAAACTGGAACTATCTTTTTACCTTGCTTTTTCCATTCAGATAAATCATTGCAAACCCTTTCAAATACAAATCTCCCAATTTTTAAAATCAACTTACTTTTCTCTGCTATTGGAATAAATACTGCGGGACTTATAAAACCATGTTCTGGATGATTCCATCTTATTAGTGCTTCACTCCCTATCATTTCTCCAGTTACAAGTGAAAACTTAGGTTGATAATACACTTCAAATTGATTTTTTACCAATGCTATTTTTATATCGTCTAAAATCATTGATTCTTCACTAAGTTTATTCCTAACATCTTCATTATAAATAGCATAATTTATATTTTTACCTTTAGCAACAGACCTAGCCATATTTGCTTTATTTACAGCCTTTTGAATATCTACTTCACCTTCTTCAACAAAATAAATACCCACACACAGAGAGATTTCAAAGACTATACTCAAATTACTTTCAATATTACTTCGTATATTATCAAGTTTTCTTATAATTTTATTTCTTCCATTTTTATAATCACAGAAAATTGCAAAATAATCACTTGAAAGTCGTGCATATACCTCACCTTCTGTTAATTCTTCTTTTAAAGCTTTTGCTATTGTAATTAATAAATTGTCACCAAATTCATATCCAAAAGTATCATTAATCATCTTAAAGTTATTAATATCAAAATATACTATAATATAATTTAAAGATGGTTTATCTAAAAGATACTTACTACATTCTCTATAAAATTTATTTTGATTTCCTATATATGTAACTTTATCTTCATAAGCCAAACTTAATATTTCTTTTTCATTAGATTTTTTTATATAAATTATATAAAAAATAATTGCAATAAATATTAATACAATAGATAACACTGCATATACAGCTCTGTTGATTATTTGTTTTGAATTACTAAATACAACAGTTTCTGGAATTGAAAAAATTAAATTCCAGTCTTTTATATAATTATTTTCACTATTCCCATTATCCATAGTGGCATATCCTAAATATCTTCTTTCTTCCAACATATTTAATACAGTTGCACCTGTTTTATTTTCTTGCAATTCTTTTTTTAATCTATTTACTTCTTGAATATCATTATCCTGTTCTAACAATTTATAAATATTTTTTGATAGGCTATCCCCTTGTGGATGAAGGATAATTGTACCATTATTTTTTACAACATAAGATATACTATTATTTTCATAAAAAGATATATTAATAAGTTTCATCAGAGTATTGATATTGTAAGTACAATATAAAACTCCAACTACTTTATCATTATTTAATAATGGTACTGAAATAGCAATCTTCTTTATAGACTTATTTACTTCATCAACATATGGACTTGAAACATACTTCTTACCTTTAATTGAGTTTTTGAAAAATTCTCTATCTTTCACTGAAAACTTATCACCTTTGGTATTTTCAGCATTACCATTTATATCAACTATTGCCATAGTGTAAAATTTTTGATTTTCCATTTCATCTAAAAGATTTTTCATTTTTTCCTCATTAGGTATATCTGGATTTGAAGCATAATAGTTAGAAAAAATATTTAAAACATCTAAATCTTTTTCAATTTGTCTTTGTGCTAGTTGAGAGCCTTGTACTGCAACTTCTTTTATATGTATTTTTGCCTCTGACGTAAGAAGATGTTTTGTATCTTCTATATAGATATACCCCATTGTCAAAAATAATGATGTTAAAAAAAGAATTGTAATTAATGTAAAACTTTTATTTCTCCCTGTCATTCGACTCCTCCCCTAATTAGTCAATACTTCATATAGATAATATATCCTTTTTATACCAAATCATCATTTATATTGTATATAACTATTCTTAAATGTTACACATAAAATCAACATAATAACCATAAAAACATTCTTTTATTATTATAATAACACTATTTAATTGAATTTTAAATTAAAGAATAAAAACTATCCATTTTCTCAAACAAAAAAACTCTTATACAATAAAACTTTGTTTTATGTATAAGAGTTTTTATTTTATCTATTTTATAGCAAACTTATCTTCCATAATATGAATTTAAATACATATCTTTTATTTCATTCATAAGTGGATATCTTGGATTTGCTCCTGTACATTGGTCATCAAATGCTTGAATTACCATTTCATCTATTGAATCCATAAACTTAGATTCTTCAACTCCAAACTCTTTTATAGATTTAGGAATACCAACTTTAAGTTTTAAATCTTCAATAGCTACCAATAAACTTTGGAATTTCTCTTCATCAGAGTTTCCTTTTAATCCTAAAAATGAAGCTATTTCAGCATATCTCTTTAATGCTTCTGGATATTTATATTGAGAGAATGCTCCCATTTTCTTTGGTACATCTGAAGAATTAAATTTCATAACTTCTGTTATCAAAAGAGCATTTGCAACACCATGTGGTACATGGTGGAAAGCACCTAATTTATGAGCCATAGAGTGACAAACACCCAAAAATGCATTTGCAAAAGCCATACCTGCCATTGTAGAAGCATTTGCCATTTTTTCTCTAGCTTCTGGGTTTTTTGCACCATTATCATATGCACGTGGAAGATATTCAAATATACTCTTAATAGCTTGTAACGCTAATCCATTTGTATAATCGGTTGCAAGCATAGATACATATGCTTCTAATGCATGAGTTAAAGCATCTATACCAGAAGCAGATGTTAAGCTTTTTGGCATATTCATCATCATATCAGAATCAACTATAGCCATATTTGGCATCAGTTCATAATCTGCTAATGGATATTTTACTCCTGTATCTTGGTCAGTTATAACAGCAAATGGTGTTACTTCTGAACCAGTACCTGCTGATGTTGGTATAGCTACAAAATTAGCTTTTTCACCCATTTTAGGGAATGTATATACCCTTTTTCTTATATCCATAAATCTCATAGCTAGGTCTTGGAAATCTACATCTGGATGCTCATACAATGTCCACATTATCTTTCCTGCATCCATTGCACTTCCTCCACCTATAGATATTATTACATCTGGATTAAATTCTCTCATAGCTTTAGCGCCTATCTTAGCACATTCCAAAGTTGGGTCTGGTTCTACTTCAAAGAATGTAGTGTGCTTAATATTCATTTCATCTAATAAATCAGTAACTGCTTTAGTATATCCATTATTGTAAAGGAATGTATCTGTTACAATAAAAGCTCTCTTCTTATTCATTACATCTTTAAGTTCTTTTAATGCTACTCCTAAACAACCTTTTTTGAAATAAACTTTTTCTGGTGCTCTAAACCAAAGCATATTTTCTCTCCTCTCAGCTACTGTTTTAATATTAAGTAAATGCTTAACTCCTACATTTTCAGATACTGAATTTCCACCCCAAGACCCACATCCTAAAGTAAGAGAAGGAGCTAGTTTAAAATTATATAAGTCCCCTATACCACCTTGAGAAGAAGGAGTATTAATTAAAATTCTACAAGTTTTCATGGCTGAAGTAAACTTATCAAGTTTTTCTCTTTGATTTACATCATCAATATATAATGAAGATGTATGCCCAAATCCACCATCTTCTACTAATTTTTCTGCTTTTCTAACTGCATCATCAAAATCACTTGCCTTGTACATTGCAAGTACTGGTGAAAGTTTCTCATGAGCAAAAGCTTCTTCTATTTCAACTGATTCTACTTCACCTATTAAAACCTTAGTATCTACTGGGACTTCAAAGCCTGCAAGTTTTGCTATAGTACAAGCTGTTTGCCCAACTATTTTAGAATTTAATCCTCCATTTACTAAAATTATATTTCTTATTTTTTCTGTTTCATCTTTATCTAATAAATAAGCACCACGCTCTTTAAATTCTTTTTTGACTTCATTGTATATATTTTCTAATACTATAACCGATTGTTCAGAAGCACATATCATACCATTGTCAAAAGTCTTAGATACAAGAATTGAGTTTACAGCAGTTTTTATATCTGCACTATCATCAATTATTGCTGGAGTATTACCTGCACCAACTCCAATAGCTGGTTTTCCAGATGAATATGCTGATTTAACCATTCCAGGACCTCCTGTAGCAAGGGTCAAATCCACTTCTTTCATAACAGTTGTAGTTAATTCTAAAGATGGCTCATCTATCCATCCTATTATACCTTCAGGAGCTCCAGCTAAAACAGCAGCCTCAAGAACAACTTTTGCAGCCTCTATAGTAGAATTTTTTGCTCTTGGATGTGGAGAGAAAATTATTCCATTTCTAGTTTTTAAAGCTAAAAGTGCTTTAAAGATAGCAGTAGAAGTTGGATTAGTTGTAGGTACAACTGCTGCAATAACACCTATTGGTTCAGCAATTTTAGTCATACCAAATGCTTCGTCTTTCTCTATAACACCACAAGTTTTAGTTTCTTTATATGCATTATATATATACTCTGAGGCATAATGATTCTTTATAACCTTATCTTCAGCAATTCCCATACCAGTTTCTTTTTGTGCCATTATAGCTAGAGGAACTCTTTGCTTATTAGCTGCCAAAGATGCTGCTAAAAAAATTTTATCTACCTGCTCTTGACTATATGTAGCAAATATTTTTTGAGCTTCTCTGATTTTTGCTAGTTTTTTAACTAAGCTTTCAACGTTATTTACAGTATCTAAACCAACTGACATAACTTCATTTTCTTTTTTATTTTCTATTATTACTTGTTCTTTATGAGCCATTTTAACAACCTCCTGAGATAGTTTTTTATTTATTATGTTAATTTATTAACATTATAGCATTTACTTTTCCTATTTTCAAGTTATTTTTTTAACATTTTATTTTTTATCTAATATAACATCATTTCTACTAATAATATCTAGCTTTACAAATACTTAATTTAACTAGATATCACTTTATTTTTTACGCAAATCACTAATGAAATCATCTAAAAACTTAAGGATAACGTTATTTTTTTAACGTTTATATTTTTGTATTTTTTGCAAATAAAACTTTATAAAAAGAATTTTTAATATGATACTCTATCAAGTTTAAAAATAAAAATCCTTGAAAATGAAAATTAAAACTTAATTAACAAGTTAAAGTAAATATAGTTAAATGTACAAACATTTACAACATATAGTATAATTAAAAAAATATATATTCATGATTTTTATATAATATGAAATAAAATATATTTAATATTATATAGATAAATTTGAAGTTTATAAGAAGGAGGATAAGCATGGAAAAATTAAAAACAATTAGCGTTTTTTCTTTGATTATAAGTGTAATTTTAACGATTGGAGGTATTGGAATAGTAACTTATTATGTAGATAATTTGTTTATTAGAGGACTATCGGTATTTGTTTTAATTATGTCCTCTTCTTTTGTATCAACAACAGTTAGATTGATATTTGAAGAGTCAAAACGATATAAATTCTAATTTAAAAATTGGATTAAGTAAATAATTTTAATATAGCAAAAATTACGGAGATTAGCTCAAAATAGACTTTTTAGTCCATGAGGCATTTTTTTGTATGAAATTAAATATATTTTCATCATTTCAACAAGAAAAAGAGGCTTCTCTCTATTTTGAGACAGCCTCTTTGCTAGTATTGTATCTAATACATAATATTATAAGAACCAATTCTATTGATGTGGACTTTTTATAACAGGCTGTAGCTGTTTGTTCTCTAGAGCAAGTTCTATAGTTGGAATTATTAGCTCAGTATGTGCAATCATAGAATTAGGCTTTGCTTTGCAATTATCTTGACCAAAAGGTACAAAATATATATTTTTAGAATTAAGGAGAATGCCAATATTTTTGAAATTAAAGCTTAGAGCATCATTCGTTGATATTGATATTACTAGTGGTTTATCATTACGAAGATGACCTTTTGCTGCCATTAATACTGGTGAATCTGTAATACCATTTGCTAATTTTGCAGCAGTATTTCCAGTACAAGGAGCTATTATTATAATATCAGCAATTCCTTTAGGTCCAAATGGCTCTGCCTCTTCAATCGTAACTATAGGTTTATTTCCTGTAAGTTCATATGCTTTTTTCATAAACTCTTCAGAATTTCCAAATCTACAATCGATATTTTGTGATACATCTGAAAATATAGTGTGTACATTAGCTCCTTCTTTAACCAAATTCTCTAACTCTATAAATATTTTATCATAAGTACAAAACGAACCAGTAAATCCTACTCCAATTGTAAGTCCTTCAAGTCTCATTTCTAATCCCTTCTTTCATTTATAATATTTTCTATAGCGTTAACAAGAATTTCACCAGATGTCTTTGGTGAATATTTACCAGGAAGCCCAAGGCAAAGAGTCGCATTAATCCCTGCTTCTTTAACAACAGAATAATCTACTCCTCCAGGAGAAGAAGCTATATCTATAATAGTTACTTCTTGTGATACTTTTTCTAACCTTTCTTTCGTTAAAATACACTCTGGTATGGTGTTAAAAATATAATCAAATTGTAAAAGTTTTTCATCAAGTTGACTTAAAGAAATACTGGAATATCCAAATGCATTAGCCGTACTTCTTGCATCATTATTTCTTGCGCCAACACATACATTTGCATCCAAAGCGTATAATTTTTTTGCAAGTATTTGTGCACATCTTCCATAACCTAATACTAAACAGTTACTTTGATGTATATTGATTATACTTCTTTTAATAGCTTCTGCTATAGCCCCTTCAGCTGTAGCAACTGCATTTAAAATAGCAACATCATTCATTTTCATAAAATCATAAATCTGAATAGAGTGTTGCTCGCAAAATTTACAAACTTTAGTTGGTATGTTACCTCCAAATAATATTTGATTAGGAGATAAATTAATTAGCAAGTTATCAATAGTAGCATCAAGACAATCATCCGTATTTTCAATATTAACTTGATTCTTTGTAAATGGAATTGGACATAAAATAATGGAACTTTTGGATAGTGCTTCAGCTAGTGAAGTTGATTTTCCAACGATTCCATTTATAATTTCATTTGATATACCATAAGTGACTACAGAATACCCTTTATTAATTAGTTTTTTTACCATGTACACTTGTCGCAGGTCTCCCCCAATAACAGTTATATCGTATTGATTTGACATATTGTAAGCCTCCTTTACTATATACAATATGTTTTTATCAATACATTGGTTCACTAAAATTACTAAATATTATACTTATAACATTTTTAATAATGCTAATCTATCTATCTTTTCAGAAGAGGTATATGGAAATGAATTTAAAAAGATAATTTTCTTTGGGATTTCATTTTTCATTAGATTATCTTTCATTTTAATCAACAAATCTTTCTTCGTAATTTTGTCTATAGTTATTACAAATAATACAATTTGATTTCCTCTTATAGTGTCTGAGTACGGCAATACAATTGCATCTTCAATTTGAGGAATTTTTTTAACTTCATTTTCAATCTTAGTAGAACTAACTTTAAATCCTCCAATATTTATAATGTCATCACTTCTTCCTTCAAATATTAAGTATCCATCATTATCATAATATCCAATATCATTGACAGAATAAGGTTTGGTTGCATTATATACTGCATATTCTGTATTCACAAAAATTTTTCCTTCTCTAATATATATATCTATTCCTGGAAATGGTCTGCCTACACTTAGAGGTTTTTCAATTAGTTCATCATAGCATAAATATGTAATATAATTTAATTCACTTGCCCCATAGTATAAAATAATTTCAGACTTTGGCATATATTTTTTTAGATTTCTTGCAGTATCTTCAAATAATAATTGAGACCCTGTAAAAATACTTACAACTTTGAGTACTGGTTCTTTTAAGTGTTTAACCAAAAGTTGAAGTTTTGTAGGTATAAGGTATATGTTAGTTACATTATATTGTTTTATTGTCCTTATCCATGATTTACAATTAAGACCTGAACTTATTACAATACTACCTCCTTCATATAATACTGACATTATAGAATTTAGATTCCCTGTAAAACTAAGTGTTCCATTAACAAACAAGATTGATTCCCCAGAGATATTAAAAATACCATTTTGTATAGGAAAAAATCCAGCCCAACTCTCATATGTTCTATATAATACCTTTGGAACACTTGTAGAACCTGAAGATAAAGCTCCCATACAAATACTTTTATCTAAATAATTTATAAGCTTCTTATATTGATACATATATATATTAAATTTAGGATTAAAAATAGAAAAATTAACTTTTTTTGCTACTTCATTATTGTTATCATCATATAAATCAATAACGTCCATAGATTCATCAGATATAATGATTGAAATATTATTTTTTAATAAAATATCATCTAATACTTTTTTAGAAAGATTATAATGACAAATAATAGGAATATTTTTTGAATAATTAATAGCAAAAAAACTAATCAACTGAAACATTATATTTTTAGAATATATTAAAATTGGGATATTTTCACCTAAAGAAATTTGTTTTCCTAGTTCCTCACTATAACTCAATAGATTTTCATAAGTATATTTTTCTCCATCTATAATTAAAAAATTTTTATTTTTATGTCTCTCTTTTTTTATTCTTAAAAGTTCATAATAGTTCATAATCTACACCCTTTCAAGCAGTAAAGCTGAACCTAGACCACCAGCTGCAGCTATAGAGCAAATTCCATATCTACCCTTAGTCTTTTCTAATGCTTTTAAAAGATGTAATGCAATAATTGCACCTGAAGCACCATATGGATGTCCATACGCTAAAGCTCCACCAAATATATTATATCTATCTATTAACTCTGGATATTTTCTTTGAAACAACACATCTATAACTGCAAATGCTTCATTAAATTCAACAGCAGATACATCTAAATAATTAAGACTTTCTATCTCTAAAAGTTTATCCATTGCTTGTATCGCTGATGTTGGACTTAAGGTTGCATCTGTTCCTATTGTGCATGTATTAATAATTTTTGCTTTAGGCTTCTTTTTTACATTTTCTAAATACTTCTTAGAACATATTATAATAAATGAAGCTCCATCATTAATAAGACATGAATTTGCTGCATTTGTAATAGTTTCTTTTCCTAAAATTGATGGCATCCTATCTAATAACCTTTGACTCATCTTATCACGTATACCTTCATCATAGGTACTATTATTTATAGGAGATATAATATCCTCAAGTATTTTTTCTTCTCTTGCTTCTTTTGCTCTTTTATGACTTTCCTTTACCCAAAAATCCAAGTCTGCTTTCTCAATTTGATATAGCTCTGCTACTCTTTCCGCCCCTTCGAGCATACTATTTTGGCTATTATCATCAGGAGAAAATTGAGCAACTGTATAATTTGGATTATTTGTATCATATCGCTTATCATTCTTATGATATGTGCGCATTGGTTGTAGAGAACTACTTTCAAAACCACCTGCAATAATTAAATCACACTGACCAGATTTAACCTTTGAAAAAGCTATGTCTATACTCATCATAGCAGAAGCACACTGCATATCCACAGTAAAAGCAGGTACTTCATTTGACACTCCTGCTGTTAAAGTCATTAATCTAGCTATATTCCCTCCTGTCCCAACTGCATTTCCACATATAATCTCATCAATTTTGTCAATTTCATACTTTTTAATTAAATCTTTTAAAACACTTGCTCCTAGTAATTCAGGTTGAACAAATTGAAAAATTCCATTTTTTAGACCTATATGACTTCTCAATCCTCCTAATATAAAAACTTCCTTCATACATTACACCCTTCCTTATATTATAGATTTATCATAGATTTCTTCTGAGTACATTGTTCAGTTTAGTGCCTAAAAAAGATGCAATAACTGACTTTATTGTATCTCCAATTAAAAATGGTACTACTGCTGCAAAAAGTGCTGCTTCTACTGTCATTTGATTAAAATAGCACATAAATACTGTTCCCATAAAATATATAATAGGCATTCCAACAAAAATTGTTATTAGTATATATCTCTTAATATCATTGTTTCGTCCTTTTAATAAACTAATAATTAGTGCTGCAAACAAAAACCCAAAATAAAAACCACCTGTTGGGCTTAACAACTTTCCAATACCAGATGTACCTCCACCAAATACTGGAATCCCAATTAAACCTATCATTATATATACACCAACTGTACTAAATGCTTGTCTTGGTGTTAAAATTAAAGCTATTAAATTTATCATTATTGTTTGTGCTGTTACTCCTGCTGGAGTAAATGGCAATGGTATATATATGTAAGATGATATACACAATAATGCTACACATATTGACATTTTAGTTAAATCTTGAATATTTACTTTAGTATTTTTCATTTTTATAATTCCCTTCATATGTCTTATTTCATTTAGTTTATATGTACATATACAAAGCTTCTATTAAAGCTTTGTTTTAGTATAAAATAAAGACGTTTTTTTGTCAACTATTATAATTATTTAGGTTTACATTTAATTTATAAGTAAACTTTATACTGTTACTTTATATTTTAATAGTCATTTATAAAACTTTGCTTAAAAACAGCTCTATTTAGACTATACTTGTAAATTATAATATGATATATTTTTATATAAGATTTTATTTTATATAAAAAATAGTAACAAATAGTTTATACACAAGATATTTAAAAGGAAGTGATGATATGAAAGTTAATGAAAATAATATAAATAATATAGATGAAGAGTTAGATGAACTTAGTAGGAAAGTTTACTTAGAGTCACCAGATTTTTGGATAAGTATTTCTGACAAAATAATAGATAAAGTATTTGATGAAATGTTATTATTTTTTGCAGTTAAATATAACTATTTCAATATAGTATGCTTTGCTATTGAAAACAATTATCTGGATTTAAACATGCCTTCAAAAAACAAAAAATACACTAATATAATGGAGCATTTGTTAGATACATCAAAACAGAATGAAGATAAAAAAATTTATAATTATCTTCTAAGCTTAAATAAAGGTAATAACCTAGATGAAAGACCAATTTTAGATGAATTAAACTGTAATATTAGTAGTGATACTTTTGAAAAAAAAGATATATATCTTCCAAAGTACTTATGTCCAAGTTGTAATTCTAATATATTTGATACAGGTTATAAAGTATCAAATGACATAACATATAAATTTTCTTCTAAAGAAGCTGAACCTATTGAAATGTGTAGTGAAGTTTCTTCTATCAGATGTTGTAATTGTGATGAATTATTAGAAGATATTACACTTGACAAACTATATAACCTATGCAAAATTCAAAACTGTAATAATTGTGGTTCTAATTTAACTAAGGTAGGAATTATTGCAAAGAAAAAAATGAACTTTGATGAGAATACTGAAAAATTTAAAGATGTCTCAACATCTTACTGTTGTGGAAATTGTGACTCTGAAATAAACTTATCTCAAAGAGAACATTTTAAGATTTAAATATTTATAGGCTAAAGTAATAAGATTACATTATTAGATACTGTATAAGTTTTTTAAATCTGTAAAAATAAATACACTTATAAGAATTAAAATTGCTATGAAACTAGTTCTTGATGAACTAATTTCATGGCAATTTTCTATAATCTAATAATTATTAAATTTTAACAAACCTTTATTAGCATTCCATAATTATTTAAAATTCTTTCAAATACCCTATAGTTTATAGGTGAAAGTATCTTTAATATTATATCAAACTTATTATCTTTAAATAGTAAATTTGTTAAATCTGAAATACACCATACAATTTTATTTTCCTCTTTTGTAGCTATATCAATTCTGATTAACTTACATCTATAATAAATATCTTTATTTTCATATAGTCTATTTTAAAAATTACTCTTAAAAAATCAAATGGCAAATAAATTAATTATCCTTTTAATAGAATGTAATCATATTATTTACTATATTCCATTATGTACTCTTTAAATCCTGAATCTTCATTTACTTGTTCTTTTACTATATTAAAACCTTTTTTATTATAAAACACAACTGCTTTTTTATTATCTTTATATACTGCTAAGCTTAGACTTTTATACTTTTTAGTTGCATAATCTAAAAGTTTACCTCCGATACCTAGATTTTGGTATTTGGGCTTTATAAATAAAGCTCCTATAAAGCTTTTATCTATTATGCTTATAAATCCTTTTATTTCATCTCCATCATCATATACAAATGTATCTGATATAGGTATATATTCGTTTTTAACAGTATTATAGTTATTTTGCCAGTATTCTTTACTTATAAAGTCATGTGCTTTGATTGTACTTTTTTCCCATATTTCCATGATTTTATTTATGTCTTTACTGTTTAATTTCTTTATCATAAATTTTGTTTCACCTCATTTTTGTATTGATTTTATAATGTTTGTAGGTAAGTGTATTTTATTTAGATATGATTTAGTTAATATAAGGTGGATGTTTTAGTATATGCTATTGTTGATTCTACAATTTTATATACTGCTTTATTAATATAAAATAAGTTTCTAAATACTCGTTGATATTGCTAATATTCTACTTATCTACCACTTAGTTGATATAAAACCTGACACTGTATCTTGTGTGAGTCTTTTCTTTATCCTATTTACATACCACTTAGTTAATATAAAACTTATGTCAGAAGCTGATAAAAAAGCGTATGAAAGTCAATTTACATACCACTTAGTTAATATAAAACATTATCCATTCGCTTTAAAAAATCTTTAGCGAATCGTATTTACATACCACTTAGTTAATATAAAACATGAAACAGTAATAATTATTTTTTCTGGTGTTTTATTTACATACCACTTAGTTAATATAAAACTTTATATACAAATATTATTATAACATAAATAATTGATATTTACATACCACTTAGTTAATATAAAACAATGTACCACTTTTCAAGCATTCTTTAACTTCACTTATTTACATACCACTTAGTTAATATAAAACAAATATGATATTATAATCATAAATTATGAAGTAAATGATTTACATACCACTTAGTTAATATAAAACAAGTATATATATACCTACACCAATCTATACGGCAAGATTTACATACCACTTAGTTAATATAAAACTAAGCACTGTCGCTCCGTATGGAATCGCTATTATGGATTTACATACCACTTAGTTAATATAAAACTTTTACCTGTTTCTGAAATTGTAAATACTTTTGTTGTGATTTACATACCACTTAGTTAATATAAAACGACTACTGCACTTACTTCAGTTAAAACTGATGCTTTATTTACATACCACTTAGTTAATATAAAACAATATGTTTAATAGCTTAATAAACAGGATTTAAAACAATTTACATACCACTTAGTTAATATAAAACAAAAGTCTCAATAACACCAGTCGAAGCAGAAAAATCATTTACATACCACTTAGTTAATATAAAACCTGAGTTTAAAGAGGCTATAGATACAGGAATGACTAAATTTACATACCACTTAGTTAATATAAAACCAACCGAAGGGTGTCATTGTGAAGATAGTAATGGCGATTTACATACCACTTAGTTAATATAAAACCTGACTGAATTTTTTCCTAAAGAGTTTATTATATTAAATTTACATACCACTTAGTTAATATAAAACGCAAAACAAAAAAATTGAAGTTATAACACCACTAATTAATTTACATACCACTTAGTTAATATAAAACTTTTCTACGATCTTCCGTATATTCCTGGTTCTTACGATATTTACATACCACTTAGTTAATATAAAACAAGTTATTAATGTTGTTGCAACTCTTGCTGTTGCTAGATTTACATACCACTTAGTTAATATAAAACTCCTTCTAAGAGTCCTAGTTTTGATTTACCTCTTGCATTTACATACCACTTAGTTAATATAAAACCTGTTCGAGAAGTAGTTAATACCTTCGTGGTTTGGCTATTTACATACCACTTAGTTAATATAAAACCTTTACTACCATTTTTTAAAATATCTACTATACAATTATTTACATACCACTTAGTTAATATAAAACCTAATTTTATAATATTGTACTTAGTCGGAATGATTGCATTTACATACCACTTAGTTAATATAAAACGTGCCTAAAGAATAAGATATATTTCAAAAAAGAAAAAATTTACATACCACTTAGTTAATATAAAACTACCCTCAACAAGCCTTGTTTTTCCCACAAATCGTAATTTACATACCACTTAGTTAATATAAAACCCCAAAATAGGTATATTTGAATACATTGAAAACACTTCAATCAAGCAATTATAATTCAATAAAAACATCAAAATTTGCAGTGAGCGAGCAGTAGTGCAATTGATAACAGTTATCATACACCTTCAATCCCTTATATTCCAACTGCTAACACCTATTTTAGCATAAATATCGCTCACTGCAAACCTATATAAACATTTCATCAGAATACTTATCAATCCCATAACATTTCTTTTTAATTGAATTAGGATTTTTTATCTCATAAACATATATTGAATCCTCGCTATTATCAATAATATTTTCTATTTCAGAAATACATTTATGTAACTTTCCTTCAGTAATATTGCCTTCAAAAACAGAATTTTGCGTCCAAGTCAAATATTTTCTAAGTATCTTTCTAATTCTATTTAACGACCTTGCTTCAACAATATCATAAGTAACAATAACAAACATACTTACCACCACACCTTTAAAACTTTGTACCTTTCATCATTTATAAAATGTTTAATTAATTTATAACACTCTAACCTTATAAACATTCTATATGAAACTTTTCTATTTAGATTTCTATGTTTTATAGTTGTCTGCATCTTATTTTCAAATTCTTGCAAAAATTTCTTCTTTCCTTTTTCACTTAAATAACAAATTTTGTCTTGATATTCAAAATCATTCTTATTAATTCTTTTATTATTAATCAGGCTAAAAATTATTGTGTCAATTATAATTGGCTTAAAAATTTCTGCAATATCTAAACTTAAAGAAAATCTCTTTGTTGATGGTTCATGTAAAAAGCTTATTGTAGGGTCAAGTTGTGTCTTATATATCTCACTTAAAACATTCGTATACATTATGCTATTTCCAAAAGACATAAGAGCATTTACTGGGTCTTTGGGAGGTCTTTTTTCTCTTTTATAAAATTCAAAATCATCTTTTAATATTTGATTAAATGATTTATAGTATGTTTTTCTTATTCTGCCTTCTTTACCCATAAGTTCTGATATTTCTTTGACATCATTCAAATCATTTAGTTCATCCTTTATAGTATCAATTAAACTTTCATCAACTTTGTAATATCTCATATTTCTTAAAATATGGTATGATGCACTTTCCACAAAGGATTTTGCTAAGTATAATCTTTCATTTTTATCTAAATAGCAGGCTGATTGACATACTAAACTGAATCCTGATACATTTTTCTTTCTTGGATAATATGTACCTGAATAATATCCATAGTAATTGTAGAAATGAAGCATCACCCCATATTTACTTATGTAATTTATAAGTTTTGTATTTAAATCTACTTCTCCATATATATGAATATCATCAACTTGTTCTACTGGTAATATTTTTTTCTCACCTTCTAAATTGTAATAGTAAATCGTATTTTCTTTCCTTTTTATATCCCCATTACTTATAATATAATAGTCTTTATACATTGTTACTCCTCCTTCACAAAACAAAATTCATAATAAGCACATTTTGTACAATAATGTTTTTTCTCAATTTTGGGAGGAGATAACTGCATATTTATTTCATTTATATTTATAAGTGTGTTTTCAATAATTCTTTCTTTTTCTTCTGTCAATATCAATTCTTCTTGTTTCTTTTCCTTAACATAATTTATAGTACCTTTTTTCTCTATACCCATACTATTCTTTAAATAGTATAAGTAATAGTATAACTGCATTTCATCTGCTTCTTTCATCTTTGAACTTATTTTTACTTCTTTTACATACTCATCCTTTATTATATCTAGCTTCAAGATATCATCAATCAATATTTCTTTATTTTTCATTCTTTTATATGAATCTTCATGTACTATCTTCCCAGACAATACTCTACTACTATTTTGTTCCATGGTTATTCCTTTAGAAAATAGCCATAGTTTTCTTTTACATACATAATAATAATTTATTTTTACACCTTGAACTTTTAATACTTCTAAATCTATTGGCACAAAATCACCTTCTTTAGTAAATTTTAGCCACATTGTTAATATAAAAATCAAATAAATTGGTCTATTTCATTACTTATAAGCACACCTTTACCAAATATCTGTTTTGTATGCTTATTTTCGTGTATATCATATTTATATAAAAGTATTTTTAAATCTTCAAGACCTTTCACCTGTATGTCAATTACATTTTGTTTAGCTTTATATATTGGTAAATTTACAGTTTTTTTAATTATCTCTCTTCTTGCTTTTTTTCTCTTAGACTTTATTTTATTTATCAATTGTCTATCATCATTACTATATGCATTTATAAGCTCTTGTCCCAACTCTTCATAATCTTTGATTAAAGTTTCTTCAATTTTATTATATATATCCTCTGGAATTACTGTATATCCTTCAATATTTCTAAGTATATTTTGTGCATCTTTAGAACCTAAACTATATGGCGTTATAGTATCTAAAATATTTAAAGCACTGGTAAATCTCTTTTCAAAAGCTGTACCTTCTAGACTTTCTTTAGAGTATAGTATCTTAACCATTTCTACCTTATATTTTTCTTTCATCTTCACACATTCTTTTCCATTTATAAAAGTTTTCAGTAGCTCAAGTCCTTTTTCTACAATATCCTTATCATAAATACTACCTATTCCTGTAGCTTTTTCTGTATATATAAATATATTTGGGCTATTTTCTTCATACTCACGACTTCTATAACATCTACCAAATCGTTGAAATAGACTGTCAAGTGTTGAATTTTCTGTATGAAGCTCATCAAAATCAATATCAAGGGATGCTTCCACTAATTGTGTAGTAATCCAAATACCATTACTATCACTATCTGCAAATTCTTTTATATATTTTTCTAATTTTGCTCTATCTTCTTGTATATACATAGAATGTAAAAGATTTAAGTTGACATCTATTCCTTTTGGCTTAACTATTTCTTCTATTAACTCATATTTTTCTACAGCACTTTTAACTGTATTTACTATTACAAGAACTTTTTTATTCATTCCACTTTGTATTATTTTACCTAAGTTTTCATCTATTGAATTTTCTACAATAGACACACAATGTCTTATTTTTTCTGTATTACATGTCAATTCAGCTAAGTTACTATTCATTACACCTCTTTTTTTTAATTCATCTATATATATGGTTGGCATAGTAGCTGTCATTATCATAAATCTGCCACCTATCTTATGTATCATTTCTATACCTTTTACCAATACAGCTGCTATTTCTGGTGAATATGCTTGTATCTCATCTATTACTACTTTTGAATATGCTAATGTTGAGTACACTTTTTCATACCCTCTATACAAAAAAGGAAATTTAAATATTTGGTCTATTGTAGAAAATGTCAGTTTGCAAGATAATAACTTTGCTAAATCTACAATCTCACTTGAATTTTCTTGATTACTTTCTTCTAGATAATCTATTGCTGTTGAATGTAACAAACCTAAGAATGTATCATTTGATTCTCCAACTCCAACTATATTTTTTGCTCTATCAAATAATGCATTTATACTTACTCTTAATGGAAGTGTAAAAAATGCCTTGTCTTTATCTATCCAAATTAAGGCAGTTTCTGTTTTTCCCATTCCTGTAGGTGCAATCAGTATTATATTCTTATTTCTATTAGATTTAGCAAATGATTGAGCCTCTCTCAAACTACCAAACTCTTTCATTAAATAATTTTCTGTCTGTTCTCCTATATTTATAACATTATTGCATTCCACAACTTCATGAGCAGAAGCACTGTGGTCTAATCTATGTAGTATTCCTTTTAACATAATATATAAATTATAGTACTTGTGATTTTTATCTATTCTTTTTTCTACACTTTGTAGATATACTTTACTTAATTTTTCTGTTTTTATTGGATATCTAACTTTAAATTCATGCTGTAGTTCATAAACTTTATTTATTAAATCTTCATCTAATATTTTTTGTATTAAATTTTTAAAATCTTTATCTATAAAGATATCTCTTTCATGATGATATACAATAACTTGATTTAATACTGCTCTAAGTTCTTTATTTTTTTTCCTGTCTATATAACTATAATCAATAAATGCAGGAGAAAGATAATTATGGCCTACATTATTTTCTAAATGAGTTACTATTTTAGGTTCATTTATTTTAGTATCCATTCTGCTTTTTATTAACTCTTGAAACGGTGAAAATGCTTTTCCAATATCATGAAATTCTATAACAAAGTCAAGTAATTGCCAAAATATCTCCTCTTCTAGAAAATCTAAGCTATTTATATTTTTTCCATAACTTTCTCTTAATACATTCATTTGTTTTAAAAGTTCATCAGTATGTTCTCTAAGTGTTTCCACTGGATTAGATTTAGCATATAACATAATCTCCCTCCTAATTTATATTATTAAAATATAATAAATCTCCTTCATTATCTAATAATATATCTCCAATTGATATAGTATTTCCATCCTCAACATAATAACTATCTACCTTATTCCAAACCCTTTTTTTATCTTCCACAGCATTATTATCATAGTAATTATTGAGTCTGTAACTTATACCATCTATATCTGTATCTTGTAAACTTGTTTTTGGTATATATATAGGCATTCTTATATTACATTCTGATAACTTATAATTTTCATAATCATCTAATTGTATATCCTCATCTACTTCAAATTTATTGACTTCTACAAATCTAATATCATTAATTCTTACTAAATCTTCTTTTCTACCTAATGATAAGTGCTCGTCATAATTTAATAAACTATCATATATTTCTTCCAATAAATCAAAATCCCCACCTATATGAATTATCAAATTTACATTCAATAGCATATGACTATTCATTGGCATAGATGTAATACTATCTTTTTTATAAAAATATGTTGTCTGGTAATTATTAAATATACTTTCATATGTTCCCTGTACACTTATATTAAATGGTATATATTCTGTAGCATTTAATATTTTGTGAATTAATCCATTTATTGTAGAATATGGAGGCAGTGGATATGTCTCTGTAATCTTCATAGCAAATGGTTTTTTGTAGCATGCAGTTTCTTGAAATAAATCTAATTTCAAAACCTTCATATTAATTCACCCCATAATATTCCTTTACTTCTTTAACTAGTTGTCCAAAAAATTTATCTACACTTAAAAAATTATCTTCAAACAATCCCTTAAATTCTTCTTTATTTATAAATACCCCATCTACCATTCCAACATAGGTAAATTCTTTTAAATCTTTTCCTAAAAAAGTACCTTGAATTACTTCTTCTATAGCTTGCTTATTTATTTTAAATCCATTTTTATCTCCTTTTAATTTAATTCTACCCAAGAAAAATGGATTTGCTATTTCATATACTCCTCCTACTACAAATAGAGGAGATAAATTTTCTTGTCTACCTCTAATATTTCTATTCAATACTTTTATTATTTCTAAAAATTCTACTACTCTTCTACATTTCTCTTTATTATCAAGTTCTATATCTCCATCCTTACCTATTTTAGATAAATCTATAGTAACCGTATATGTATAGTAACTTAAATGTTGCTCTATGTTGGCAAGATTAGGGTGTTCTCCTATTCTATCTGCAAATCCTTTATTATTTAAAAAGTCCATATCACTTCTATATGGCTCAAGAGAAATCGCATTACTTAATCTTACAGTAGCTTCTCTAGTCAAAGAACCTCCTTTTTTATCTTTCTCATCTTTTTTATTTGTTTTCATATATCCAAATAAATCCATTTCTTCTGATTCTCTTATACTTATATTGTCTTTAAATTGAATAGTACCTTTTTCTTTATCGACAACCTGTAAATTCCAATTAAACAATTCTGCTGCTAATCGTACTATGTCATATCTTAAACACTGGCGAGATGCAAATGTATACATATTTCCATCAGCTCTACTTAATTTTTTTAATTCTGATATATTGCCTATCACTTCACCATAGTTTAAACTTTGAGCCTGTGCTATTACTGTAAATGTTAATCCTCTTTTCATCTTATTTTTCCTCCTTTTCGTTTGGTAGTTTATCTTTTCCTTCATATTTTCCAGAAATTAATCCTGTTACAAATGCATACCCTACAGATTCAAAATCTAAATCTTCTTCAACAAATATCTGTAAAATTTCTTCTGGTGGTATTTTTTCACTTGGTGAAAAAATCCTTAAAATTGTTTGCATAAAATCATTTTTATTACCAACCTTAATTAAATTTAAAATTTTATATGTTATTCCTTCTATTTTATTTTTAGCATTCTTATCAATATAATAATCATGTATTTCACAACCTGACTCATAAATCTTTCTCAACTTTTTATAGTCCATTTTATACACTCCTCTCTTATAGTTATTTAATATTGTTCTTAATTGAACAACATTGAAACAAGATAACCCTGATATGTTTGATTTATTATTGCTTTCTAAATTACTCTTAACTATATTCCTTAAAGTGTTATTAATTAAATGTTTTAAGTCTTTACTTTTTAAAATTAAATCTAACACATTTGATTTAAGTTTATAATCATATATACTTTGTATTTTTTTATTTTCTTTTACAAAAAACTTTGCTAAATAAGTTGGAATATTAAAATAATTTATTTTACATTTTTTAGAATCTATACTTGCTTTAAATTCCACAAAAAGTATATTACGAAGTTGCCATTCACTTTTTAATGTATTTTCTTCTACTATACTTTTTATAAGCTGATTAAAAGGATTTTCATCTTTGGAATCTGAAGACTCACTTTTTTGAACTTTTAAACTATTATTTCTTTCAAAAAGCTCATTTATAGAAGTATCCATGTTAACAAATAAATAAAACTCATTTTCTTCATTAATTAAATAATTCTTTCTTGTATAAGTAGCCCCTGCTGGAGTACAGAACAATATTAGCTTACAAACATCACATATTGATGATACATACTCCTGATTCCAAAACATATTCCTAGCATTATTGGTGCTTACTCCAAGTGGAGCAAAATTACTTTCTGAGTATTCATCTAATATTCCCTTATATAAACCACACATTTCACATACTTCTAAACTATCCATACACTCTTTTATATCTTCTATGCTTTTATTTTTCTTTATAAAGTTTTTATTTATTTCCTTCATAATTTTTTCTATAGTATTTATACTAGACTTACTAACTTTTTTTTCATTTATATCCTTAGCTATACTATTTAATCTATCATTTAAATAGTTTTTCAACTTATCATAGTCATTCTCTTCTAATAAATCTTCTAACTCTCCAAAATATATAATTTGTCTTAAATAATCATTAAACATTACCTGTTTTAATCCATCTAAATCTAATTTCGCCTTAGCAACATTAAAAAAACTAACTTGTCCAAAATAATTATCTTGAACTACATATTTATAAAGATTTGCTGTAAGCCTGTCATTTATTGATTTTATTTTAAATATATCTATAGTCTCATCTACTAAAGATTCTAAACTATCAAATTCATCATAACTTTTTATCTTAGACATACTATCTAGCTTCTCTTTTATCAGGTTAAATTTTTCTTCATCAAATTTTTTAATCTTATCATTTTGTTGTTTCACACTATCTTTAATTTTCTTAATTCCATCTTTGATTCTATCAGGCTTAGATTTAATAAAATTTATACTATAATCAATATTTTTTTTAATTCTTTTTGATACATCATATTCATCCATAAAGTAATTAAAATAATACTCATGAAAGTTTTCAAGAAATAAGCTATCAAATTCGATATAATCTTCCATAATAAATATTTCAGCTTGTTTATCTGCTTTCTTTATTATATTTAAAAATCCAACTATACCCATATTAAAAAACCAATCTCCTCTATAAACTCTTAACTTCATTTATCTCACCTCCATTCTAAAATATCTACATCTCCAAATCCCTGAGCACGTCTAAAACCAATTCCTAGATTGTAGATAAGATTTAAATCATCAATATCACCTTTCAATATAAATTTACCTTTGTAACCATTAATATATTGATACTCTTTACCTGTTATTTTTTTAAATTCTCTTAAACTCTCTTTAACTACTACCTTTTTGAGACCTATATTTTCAAATTCTAACTTTCTTTTTAATCCATTCCCCCTATAATTTTTAACCACTTCATTAGTTATATAGTTTAGTTCTTCTATGTATCTATCATCAGTTATCTCCAAGAATTTTCCTTCTTTAGACTTTACACAAATTGGAGACAATGCATTAAATAGTACCCTTTCTTCTGTTACCTTCTTTTCTCTTGATAAATCGATTCTAATTCTTGTAAGTTCATAGTCTTTATATAAACATTTTTTAGAAGTCATTAACCCATTGTATATATGAAAACCCAATTCTAAATCTGGAGTACTTATATTTAATATTACTTTATCTTCTATAATAAAATTGTCACCTTCAATACTATACTTTTTTATATAAACCGAAAATGTAAAATTTTTAGTTTTTTTATTATTCTTTTCTTTATAATAGTACATGTTTTTATAGTAATCTTCATTAGATTTTCTTATTGCTTCTTTTATAATACTCATAAAGAGCGAATTATAAGATATTGGTATACAACCTGTACTAAATTCAATTTTCATTTTCATAATATCACCTCTCTCAATTAATATATTAACACTAGACCGTGAAGTATATTGGTCCAAGTATAAATTATTTGAAAAAATCAGTAAATTTTTTTCATTTTTTCAATCTCTAACAATATATCATTTCTAAGTCTATCTGGTTCTACAACCTCAACATAAGCTCCCATACTTAAAATCCAACTTTTTATCTCCTCATAACCTCTCATTTTAGCTTTAAACATTATAGATTTATCATCATATTCTATGATTTGTTGATTATTAACCCAAACTTTTTCCTTTATAATTGTTGAAAATGGATGACTAATTTTTATAACAACACTAATTTCTTCTCCCTTATAAATTCCTATACTATTTTTACTATATTCATCCCAACTAAAACTTTTATCTACATTATATTTTTCTTCTAAAACCTTATAATCTTTAATTCTACATAATTTAAAGTCTATAAACTTAAATCTTTTTTCACAAAAAGCTACCATATAAGTATCTGATTTATAATTAAATAAACCATATGGATGAACAATTCTTTCACTATTTCCTGAATTTAATGAATAATATTCTATCCAAAATTTGTGTTTTGTGGTATATGCTCTAATTATTTCATTACACTTATTTTTTTCAGACTCATAATCACAATTACATTGTGCTTGAACTGTAAAATAATCCATATATGTATCGCTTTTTTCTCCTGTATTTAATACTGCTTTTATTTTTTCTACAATATTATTAAATTCATTTTTGTAAATATCATTATTATACTCTAACTGTGAATTTATCATATCTAGAATTGAAACTTCACTATCTAATAATTTAATTAATGAGATGCTATTACATTTATCTATTTCATAACCACCATAAATCCCAGGTGTTGAATTTATAAATATACCAGCTTGCTCTAAATACATCTTGTAACTTTTTATTTGCCTTTCACTTACTTCCAACTCTTCTGATAATTCTTTGCATTTCATTTTGCCTCTGCTTTGAATTAATATCATCATTCTAAGTGTATTAGCTAATTTACTAATGAGTAACCCCCCCTAATAACATTAATTGATATTTTTATTATTTATTTCTACACATATGTACATATAACCTCTTTATATTTTATATAAGTAGAATTTTTTTATAATTTTGACATTTACCATATTATATTTTATATTTGTACAAAATTTTAATAGTTAATACAATAAAAAATATTACTGAAAAAATAAACATCTATAATTCCAGTAATATTAATTAATTCTAAACCCTTTTTATTATCATTTAATAATAGTAACTAAAAATTGACTAAATTTAACCTTATCTCTTTTAAATAATTATTTCTTACAATTAAAAAATAAACTATTTGAACCAAGAACAAGCTTCCCATTACCAAAACAGCTGATGATGCTACTTCTATATCAAAAGAATTTTTCAGTGCAGTAAGTGCAAATATTGAATGTATAACAGCCACTACATAAGGAAACAAAAATACTATTCCAATCTCAATTGTTGAAGCTTTTTTAATCTCATTATATGTCATACCCAATTTATTTAACTGTTCATACTTTTTCTTATCAACTTGGCAATCCATATAAAATTTATTATATAAAAAACTACTTGTAGTAACAAAGAAAATTAAACCTATAAATATTGCTAAAAATATAAATGTAGAATACATTAATTTCCCAGTTCCTATCATTAATTCTTTAGAGAAAAACAAATATGGTTGCATCCCTGACTCATTATTAAATTTATTTTCAAATTCTCTGCATATCTCTATAGTTTTACTTGAATCCTCTACTTCAAATGCAGTAAATCTATCCACTATAAATTTTGATTCTATACTATCATAAAAATTATCCTTTACCACATACATATTTTTGTAATATGCTGGCATAACACATTCTTCCACTTGTTTTGCCACCTTTAAACCTCTATTCCCTACAATAATATTTTCTTTGACGTTATTATTTCCTGGTAAACTTGATGATAATAATGATATACATTCATTATCTTCAAAACTTATAGGCTTAACCCCTATAGTTTCTGTAATTTCTAAGTACTTAGATTCTTTCATAATTCTGACATTAAAATCACTTTTCTTGGGAAATACAGTTTTAAATTCACCATTAGTCCTTGTATAGTCTACATTCTCTTTTTTTAGATTATTTTCTATAAACATCATTCTTTCCTTGTCTTTTTCTTTGCTATCAGGCTTTTTAGGGTCATTATGCAATGTCATTGTTGAATAATATATTGTGTTAGGATATATTAAATTAATTTGACGCTCTACATCTTTCCAAAAGGAATAAACTGTACCTATAGCAGTAAATGCCACTGCAGAAGTTATAGTTATCAAGAAAAATATTCTAGCATTATCCTTTACCTTATAAATCAAGTTCGAAATCCAAAGCATATTTGTATTTTTTCTATAAAATCTCTTGTTTAGTTTTAGCTTCTTCATAAAAAATACACTAAATTGAGAAAAGAACAAGTAAGTTGCTACTATAGTAAGGGATGTAACTGGAACTAAGCGCAGATATGTTGTATATTGGTCGGTTGAGGTAATAGCATTATAATACGCTATTATAAACAAACAAATACTTAATATAGCAAGCATTAGTGATGTTTTAGGCTCTGGTTTTGGAGTTTTTGTACCTTTAAGTAACTTCAACACCTGATTTTCTTTAACTATAAAAGAAGTAAATATTGATGTTAATACAGCTAAAATCATAAAATAGATTAAAGTAGACAATATCGCATTAAATGGTATATAGAATTTTAATGGTGATAATTCTAAAAAAGTAGACATAATCACTAAAAATATCTTTGCAAAGATTAAGCCTATTATTATTCCAATTACAGAAGATACTATATTTATTATCATATTTTCTATAAAGATTAATTTCATTACTTGGCGCTTTGATATACCTGTAATATAAAGTATTCCAAATTCTTTATATCTACTTTTAAGAAACACACTAACTGAATAAAACACAAAGAAGAATAAGAATAGATATGCAATTATCTTACTCATCTTGAGACCTTCTTTTAAATAATCAGGAAATTGAGATACATCTAAATCTGGATGACTTGTAAACATAATAAAAGAAAATAGCAGTGAAGATGATATAACAATACTTGCTAAGTATCCTAAATACGCTTTAATATTTCTTGAAATATTGTTAATAGCAAACTGTTTTATATTCATTAGTTATCGCCTCCCAATAATGTAAGTACATCCATTATCTCTTGATAAAACTGCTCTCTACTACTACCCTTATATATTTCATTATATATAGACCCATCTTTTATGAATAATATTCTACTACAGTAGCTCGCTGCTAATGGGTCATGAGTTACCATCATAGTAGTAACTTTATTTTCTTTATTTATCTTTTGAAATAGCTCCATTACAACCTTTGATGACTTTGAATCTAAATTACCTGTTGGTTCATCTGCTAAAAGTATTGATGGATTGTTAATCAATGCTCTAGCAATAGCAGTCCTCTGAGCTTGACCACCTGATACTTCAAAAGTTCTTTTTCCTAATAAATCTTTTATACCTAATATTGTAGATACTTCATTCAATCTCTCATCTTGCTCTTTTACACTGACCTTATCTAATGTCAATGGCAATACTATATTTTCTCCTATAGTTAATGTATCCAATAAATTAAAATCCTGAAATACAAAACCTAACTCTCTTCTTCTAAATAATGCAAGTTCCTCACCTCTTAACAATAAAGGATTCTTGCCCTTTAATTCCATAGTTCCTGTAGTTGGCTTGTCAATAGTAGAAATCATATTTAAAAGAGTAGTTTTTCCACTACCAGATGGACCCATAATTCCTACAAATTCTCCATCTTCTATACTAAAATTTATGTCATTTAATGCGTTGAAAATTATTTTTTTACCATATACTTTACTTAAATTATTTACAGTTAAAATTTTCATTATTTAACTATCCTTCCTAATTTAATTTTTGAAATAACATATATATAATTGTTAATTATAATTTATCTTAGTTTAATTTTTATAGATAATAAATCTATTTTTTCTATACACTAATTATGTTAGTAAAAGCTAATACTGCAAGTACTACACCCATGATTATTCTGTATACAGCAAACACTCTCATTGGTTTTTTCTTTAAAAAATTCACGAATTTTTCCATAACTATTATTGATACAATAAAAGCTACTATAAACCCAACTACCAAAGCAATCCACAATGTTGGTGTCATTATTGAATAATCAAATTCAAATAAATCTTTTCCTGAAGAAGCCACCATAGCTGGTACTGCTAAAAAGAAAGAAAACTCAGCTGCTGTAGGAGAATTAAGTCCTGCTATCCATCCACCCATAATAGTAGATGCACTCCTTGACATACCTGGCCATGCAGACAAAACTTGTAATGTCCCAACCTTTAAAGCTTGTATTGGAGTAATTTTATCTATATTATCTGTGGAATGATTCTTTTTTCTAAACAAAGTTTCTACTAATAATAATAAAATCCCACCCACTATAAATCCTATAATTACAGATTGTAAATTAAACAATGATTTTATATTATCGTAAAATAGAACTCCTATAATCGCAAATGGTATACAACCTATAATTACATTCATTCCAAATCTAAAACCAATCTTTCCTTCTTTTCCACCAGTAAATATAAATTTAAAAAATTCTATAACGCTATCTTTTATCTTTTTCCAATAAAGTACTACTACTGCTAATATAGCCCCAAGTTGTATTACAACCTCAAACATTTCAGCAAATTGCCCCTTAAAATCTATTAAATTACCAACCAAAATCATATGACCTGTAGATGAAACTGGAATAAATTCTGTAAGCCCCTCTACTATAGCTATTATGACTGATTTCAATATAAAAATAACATCTAAACTCATCAATAAACATCCTTCCTTTTTTACAAAATTTCTTTTTTTATGTTATTTCTCTTATGTTATTTCTTATATTAATTGTAATTTAGATTAGAAAATTTAACTATCTGCAAACATTACACAAACCTTACATCTATGTAAGGTTTGCAAATAAACTCTCTTAAATTTTGATTATTTAACTATGAATATTTCATTTAATAAATTGTATAATAAAAAAGTACAATTAACTAAAAACCCTATTGTAACAGATAATTTACACCTTTATTAAACTATTTACATCTTTATTAAACTATTTACATCTTTATTAAAGTAGATTGAAACTTCTGTACCTTTTCCTACTTCTGATTTTATACTTACTTTATGACCTAAATCATCACATACCTTTTTTACTAGATAAAGACCCATACCTGTAGATTCTCCAAACTTACGACCATTTTCTCCTGTAAAAAATGGGTCAAATACCCTTTTTAAATCTTTAGAAACAATTCCAATTCCTTCATCTATTATACTTAAAATTACATATTTATTATTTTCTTCAGATTTTATAGTTAGGTAGTTACTATAATCTTTAGAATATTTCACTCCATTTGTAATTAATTGACCTATTATAAATTTCATCCATTTTACATCTGTATAAACATAAGTAAATTTGTCTACTTGAATCTTAGGAATCATTCCACTTTTTATAAATAACCTTTTTTCTTCATTTACAATACTAGATACAATTTCATTTAATTTGGCTTTTTCAACTATAAAGTCTTTCTGAAAATTATCTGCCCTTGCAAAATGCATAGCCATATCTAACCCTTTATTTAATCTATCTATTTCTTTTCTTATATTTTCAGTTACTTCTTCTCCCTCATAATCTTGAAGCTGAAGGCTTATAACTGATATTGGTGTTTTCATTTGATGAATCCATTGGTTGATGAAAGTTAAATGTTCACTATGTATCTTTTTATGCTCTTGTATCATTGATTGATACAATTTATGTTGTTGTTTTAAAATAACTGATATATTTCTCCCCAAGAATGAGCTTCCTAAATACAAAAATGACTCCTCCAAAGAATGTACTCCTTTTTCAAACAGATTATATACTTCTCTATTTTTATGATACTTATATATTAAAAAACATAACAATATAAAAGAACTAAATAAAAGAATATATAAACTCTCTCCAAAACTAATAAACTTCATAAGATTACAGTAAATAATTGTCATAACTATGCCTATATAATATATAAAAATATAACCTTTATAATCTTTTAAAAATAACTTCATACTTTCTCCTTACCAATTCTTATTTAATTTATATCCTAACCCTCGGACAGTCTGAACAGCATTATCTATACCTAATTCCTCAAATCTTTTCCTTATCCTGCTAACATTTACATTTAAAGTATTTTCCTCTACAAACTCAATATCATCCCATATCTTTTCTAAAAGATAATCTCTACTTACTACTTTTGGGTATCTCTTGATAAGACATTCAATCAGTATACCTTCTTTTTTAGTTATAATTAGATTCTCACCATTTAATTCTAGTTCTAACCTTTCTGGATAAAATTTTAATCCATCTAGCTCCACTATTCTTTCGTCTATTTTAGGTGAATATTCACCATATACCCTTCTTATATGACTCTTTATTTTTGCCATTACTACATCATAGTAAAAAGGTTTTGTTATATAATCATCTGCTCCACTTTCTAAAGCTCTAATTTGGTCTACATTACCATCTCTAGCTGATATAAAAATTATAGGTAAATTCGACTGTTGCCTAATACATCTACACCAGTAGAAACCATCAAATTTAGGTAAATTTACATCTAATAGAACTAAGTGTGGCTTAAAACTTTCAAATGTAATCATTATATCATCAAAGTTTTCTTCAACAATCACTTCAAATCCATATTTCTCAATATAATCTTTAAGTAATGTACTTATTGATATATCATCTTCCACAATATATACTTTATAACTCATATAATTCCTCCTAATATACCTATTTACTCATCATATAACAGTCCAATTTTAATATATTATAATCTTTTTACAATATATAAATTTAATCATATTACTAACTTCACAATTACTGACTTCATAAGTATAACCATATTATTAGACATCTTAATAAAACTCTATAAAAAAGCATCTTTTTATGATTAATTAATCATTATTATCAACTAATCATTCTAAAATAAATTGAAATTACTAATTCAAAATAGAAAAAGTTACCTTAATAAGGTAACTTAAACTTTTATTATATTTCTTACTTAGTATTATTTTATCATAGTTTCTACTTAGCATTATAGATTAATTCTTTTATGTTCACTTTTTTCTCTTGTAACTTATTTTTTATTAAGAAGTCTTGTGTATCTTCAAGCGAAGATATGTCTTTATCTGTTATATCTAAACTAAAATCATACCAAGCATATAATTCTTTAGTTTCTTCAAGACTTAAATCAACTTCTTTAGCTACTTTTTCCATAGCTTCATCAAAATTATTATTTACATATTCTAAAGTTTCCTTTTCAACCTTCATAAATCTTTCAACTATTTCTGGATGTTTCTCTGCAAAGTCTGTGCTAACAGCAGTTACTATTATACCATCTACTAAACCTTCACCATTTGCTACAAGTTTACTACCTGACTTCATAGCTTTAAGAGCTGCTGGACCAGCAATCAATGCAGCATCTACGCTGCCATCAGAAAGAGCTGCTGATGCCTCTGGAATACCCATATTAACAAATTCCACATCATCCATACTTAATCCTTCTTTATCAAGTGCTGAAATCAATACCTGATGTAATATAGTCCCTTTTGGGCCTGCCACCTTCTTACCTACTAAATCTGCTGCTGATTTTATTGAATTATTATTAGTCAAAATCATAAATCCTTTTGGTGACCTGCTATAAGTGTTTAATATCTTTAACTCTACTCCATTAGATGCAGCTATTAAAGCTGATGTACCACCTAGTGCATGTAAGAAGTCTATTTCTCCAGCAGCTAAAGCTTGTGTTTGCTCTGGACCTGTAGTAATTTCGTGGAAGTTAACTTTTATATTATCCTTTTTAAATTCCTTTCCAAATAAATCATCCTGTTTCTGAATTATAGAAGGAACATTTAATGGTGATTTTACATAAGTTAAATTTATTTCTGAAAGTTTTTCTCCATTATTTTTTTTAGCACATCCAGCTAAAGATGCTGTTGCAAGTGTTAATATCGTTATACCTATCAATAGCTTTTTTAATTTCATTTACTTTACTCCTTAAAATATTATTAATTTCTTTAAATGCCTTTATTTGATTTCATTGTCATTAAAATATCTTTTTTTAATTTAATATAGTAATCTGAAGTTAAATCTCTATTATAACCATCTTCTATATTAAATTCTTTTACTTTTCTTTCGTCTGTGAAAACAACTATTTTCTTGCCTATCTTTAACGCTTCATCAATATCATGAGTTACAAATATCACGCCTTTATTAGTTGACTTATGTATTCTTATAACTTCATTTTGCATATCAATCCTTGTAAAATAATCTAATGCCGAAAAAGGCTCGTCCATAAGCAACATATCTGGATTGAAAGAAAGAGCTCTAGCTATGCTTACTCTCTGTGCCATACCTCCTGACAATTCATTTGGATAAGAGTTTTTAAATTTCTGCAAGTTCATCATCTTAAGATATTTTTCTACATCAATATTACTTTTCCTATTATATTTATTTGATTTGTTCAAATTATCATTTGTTTCTGAGCTTCTAAAATTATCATTTATAATTTTACTGCTAATTCTTTTATTGTGTTTAAATTTTCTAAGCACCTTGTTTAAAATAGTATTTTTTCTTTGATTATAAAAAGCTATATTTTCACTTACGTTTAACCAAGGCATTAATCTGCTCTCCTGAAAAACAAAACCAACATTAGGTCTATACTCTTTATTATCATTAATAAACCTAATTTCACCACTATTTATACCTTCAAGTGATGCAATTGCTCTAAGCAAGGTAGTCTTTCCACAACCACTTTCACCTAAAATTACTGTTATATGGTTTCTATCTATGTTTAAAGAGATATCACTAAGAACTACATGTTCTTCATTGTCAACTTTATAACTTTTATATAAATTTCTAATTATATATCCAGAGTCACATACTAAATTATTCATATGCTTCCACCATCTTTCCCTTACTTACCTTCTTCACAATAATCGAAAATATGTAATCTGTAATTATTCCTAAAAGTCCAATTACGATTATACCTACAATAACAACATCTGTTCTAGACATTTCTTTTCCATCAGATATCAAGTATCCAAGACCAGATGAAGCTGCTACAAGTTCTGCCCCAATAATTGCTCTAAAGCTATATCCAAGAGCTAACTTTAACCCAACAGCAATATCAAGAATGGCATTTGGTATTATTATTTTAAATATTATCTGAAGCTTTGAAAACTCAAATACTCTACCCACTTCAATCAGTTTTGAGTCACAATTTTTAATCCCTTTCAATGTGCTTGTAAAGATTGGGAAAAAGGATGCTAAAACTATAATTATAATTTTTGATTCCTCTCCTATACCAAACCATAATATAAGCATTGGTATTAAAGCAAGGGGAGGTGTATTCCTTAAAAAATTTATTAGAGATTTAAAGTATTCGTATACTCCACTATAAATTCCAAAGAATATCCCTAAAGGCACACCTATAGCAGTACTTATTGCAAAACCTATCAAAACTCTTTTCATACTTGCATATACATTAATAAATATTGAACCATCACTTATCATATTTAAAAATGTACTATATACCTTTTCAGGTGATGGTAATATATAATCACTCCAAATACCAAGATAATTTGTAATTTTCCATAATAAAAGAATTATAAAAAATATCAGAACACTCTTTACTAGCCTTAAAAACTTATTATTAAATTTATTGACCATTTACAAACCATCTCCATTATTACAACCATCTTTACAATAAAACATTTCTACTATGTCATACTTATCTTCAAAACCATTTCTTATTTTTTGTATTTCACTTAATATTTCGTCTTCACTTGATACTTCAAGAACTTTTTCAAAAGTATCTTTGAAATATCCTAATGGAATTGGTGATTCATCTATTTTTCCAAGTGATTTTACACCTTCTTGTTCAGCAAACTCTTTCCATGTATAAAACATAGCATTACCCTTATCCTTAAACTTTTCACTTGCAAAGTCTCTTAATTGTGTACATGGACAGGTTACTACCAACATATCATCTTTACTTTTTATATATTTATCGTATAAAACCCTACAAGTCCTTACTAATATTGGTTCTATCATAGGTACTTCAAAATCATTTATCAAATTATTTCTTTTTAAAAGACTTATACTTTCTGGACATCTACAATCCAACATTGTATTTTCAGTCTTTTTTGTATACTCTTTGTACTGCTTTTTTACATATTCTAACTGTGGTTCACATTCTGCTATTATGTACCCCTTTTTTATCAAATTTGCTTTAATAAGGTGAAACTTTTCTCCATACATTCTTTCTGCCACTGGATTTATTAGAAGATATTTATTCATAACGCCTCCTATTATTTAATATTGAATATTATTATCAATTAATAGTTTAAATGAGCACTTAAATTTTGTCAATATATTAATTTTTTCTTAATAAAACAATTTTTATCTACATTTTTTAATATTTTAAATGAAATATTAAATAGTATATGTAATTTATTTTAATTAATAATGCATACATCTTACTAATAATCTATTTATATAATAATCTATAAATATTATATAATAATACTTATATAATTAGTATTATTATTTAATAGCAACAGTTATTCACACTAATAAAAGTAGAAAGTTTTTAAAATATTATGAAACATCAAATTTAATTTTAAAATTGCATCAAAAAATGAAGTCTCAACAGACTTCACTTTTTATAACTCTTATAAATTATTCAAAATATTTATACTTCCCTTTCTACTTCAAAACGTAAAACCGTCTTCAATGATTCAGGCGATACTTTTCTAGTATCACTTATATAAATTTCACGATGTGTGTAAGATTTTCTTATAAGTTTATTTTTTTTGCAAAATTCGTTCATAATGTCAAAACTTTCTGGTTCATTATCATATGAACCTATATGAAGCATTTGAACACATAGCCCTTCATTAATAGACCCAAATCTAACTTTTTCAAGAAGATTATGAGGTTTTTTCTTCTTTACTATATCAGTAGCTTTATCCAACAGGTCTTGTGTAACAAAATCTGGCTGACGTATCATTATAGTGTAAATTAAATCTTCTTTAATAAGTACATCTAAGCCTTTACTTTTTTCTCCCTTATCCCATATACCTTCTAAAGGAAAAACCGTATAGTCAAAATACCCTTCTGGTACAATTCCTTTTTTAGGCATGGTTTTTATTGCATATGCCAAAGAATAAAGTACTCCTATTGCTTCAGTAAATTCTTTAGAATTTGGGTCTCCACTCCCTTTTAACATGATAAATTTCTGTTCTGGTATTTCAACTATTACAGGATTCTTTTTAGGTAAATATAACTCTTTATCTCTTTTTCTCCATTCATATTTCATAAAAATACCTCCATATATATTTTATACATTGATATTATCACGCTAAAAGTGACAACAGTGTGTCATAATTATAAATTATATTATAAAATCTTCATCCTCTAATTCCTCATACACTCCTTTTTGGTATCCATTACCCTTAGTTGAAAAGAAATCATGTGTTTTGGTTTCAGTGCTAAGACCATTTAATACAATTGGATTTATAGCATCTACAGTATATAGCTTCTCAAACCCTAGATTTTCTAAAGCTCTATTCGCATTGTATTTTAAAAAGTTCACAACCTCTTTTTCAAGCCCACTTTCTCTGTATATAACATTTGTATACTCTATCTCATTCTCCATAAGGCTATAAAGTATAGAATACATCTTCTCTTCTAACATCTCCTTATCCATTTTATCAAATGAATCGTATATTTCTTGTGCTAGCAATCCTATATACTTACCATGTAAAGACTCATCTCTAAGAATAAGCGATATTATTTCTCCACTAGCTACCATCTTTCCTTGACCAGATAGATACAATGGATAAAAGAATCCTGAATAAAACAAGAAACTCTCTAAAAATACACTTGTAACCATTGATAGGTATAATCCCTCTTGATTTGTAGTATTTTCGTATTGAGCTAAAACTAAATCAGCCTTTCTTTGTAATGTTGGTTCTGTTTCTATCCATTCAAATAATTCATCTATTTCTAAATTAGAAAGTAGAGTCATAAATATAGAAGAATAACTTTTTGCATGTATTTCTTCCATAGTCCCCATAAAAGACAAGACAGCTTTTCTTTGTAGGTTTTCTGTTAAACTCATCATAGATGGTATTCCATTATTCCCCTGTTTTGTATCCAGTAATGTTAAACCACCCAATACTTTTTTATATAATTCCTTTTCTTTATTACTTAGTTCATTCCATACCTTTATGTCTTTAGAAACAGATATTTCTTCAGGAAGCCAAAATTGTTTTACATTTTGTTCCCAAAAAGCTTGTGTAAATCCATCTTCTTCTCTATTCCAGTTAACTGCATTATGTATTTTATGTAAATTAAATGTCATATATTTCTCTCCCTATACTGAACACACTAGACACTCATGAGTATCTCTTGTCATCTTTGTTCTTGTGTAATATAAACTTTTCAAACCTTTTTTATAGGCATATATGTAATGTCTAGCTATATCTCTAGTTGTCTTTTCATCTGTAACAAACAGTGTTGTTGATATACCTTGGTCAACATGGTTTTGAACTGTTGCCACTAAATCTATGACCTTTCTCATATCCATCCTGTATGCTGATTGATAATACAACATATTATCATTTGTTAAAAATGGCATTGGATATATTGTAGTAGAGTCTCCATATGTTCTTACTTCTACTGGCTCAGTAATTGGCATTATACTTGATGTAGCATTTTGAACATAACTAATGCTTTGAGTTGGTGCTACTGCCATTAAATATGCATTATATATCCCTTTTTCTTTTACCTCATCCAATAATTTTGTCCAGTCTTCTTTTGTTGGTATATAAATCCCTTCAAATAATGCTCTTACCTTTTCTGACTTAGGTAGATAAGATTGTTCATAGTATTTTGATAAAACCTTGCTATTTCTTCCCTTAACATATTCTGATTTATCAAATCCTTCAAAAGTTTGATTTCTTTCTATAGCTATTTTCATAGAAGCTTTAATTGAATAGTATCTAACCATTGCAAAAAATACATTAGAAAAATCTATAGCATCATCTGAAGTATATAAAATATTTTCTCTTACTAAGTATCCATGTAAATTCATAGCTCCTAATCCTATAGAATGAGACTTGCTGTTACTATTGCTTACCGTTGGCACTGGTTTTATATCTGTGCTATCTGCTACAAATGACAGTGCTCTTATTGCTGTTTCAACTGTACTTTCTATAGTTTTATTATCCATTACATTAGCTATGTTTAAAGAACCTAGGTTACAACTTATATCTTGTCCCCATTCATTTTTTCCTCCATACCCCTCTATTTCTGAAGGTGTTTGATATTGAAATATCTCACAACATAAGTTAGACATTTTAATAATTCCAACATCTTTTAATGTATGTTCTCTATTAGCTGTATCTATGTACACTACATATGGATATCCACTTTCTTGTTGCATCTGTGCTATTTTTGTCAACATCTGCCTAGGATTTATTTCTTTTTTTCTTATATCACTATCATTAACCAATTTATCATACCACTCATCCATTTCTATCTCATCAAGAGAAACTCCATATTTCTTATACACAGTATGAGGATAAAATGCATATGCTACTTCATTTTTTTCTGCCAACTCCATAAATTTATCTGGTATTATAGCTCCTAATGATAATGTAGCAAGTCTTATTTTTTCATCTGCATTTATCTTTTTAGTATCCATCAACAATTCAAAATCAGGATGGAATACAGTAAGGTACACCGCACCAGAACCTTGTCTAGCTCCCATTTGATTAAAGTAACTAAATGATTGTTCTAACATTTTAGCTACTCCAACAACACCTCCAGCTGCACCTTCTATATCTTTGATAGATTCGCCAGATGCTCTAAGTTTAGATAAATTTAGTGCAACTCCTCCACCAATCTTTGATAAGTGATTTGATGAAGATATAGCATACGATATACCTTCTGTACTATCTTCTACAGATAGTAAAAAACATGATACCATTTCTCCAGCCCTTTTTCTTCCAGCATTTAAAAAAGTAGGTGTAGCTGGTTGAAATTCTTGTTTTACTATTTTATCTGCCAAGTTTAAAGCTAAATCTTTATCGCCATTTCCTAGTGTCAAAGCTACAATTAACACTTTATCATTATATGTTTCTAATATTTCCTTTCCATCATTGCTCTTTAATGCATAATTTTGATAAAACTTATTTGCACTCATATATGATTGAAATTCAAACTTATGTTTATCAATCATATCATATATATTTTTAATAACATCTATGCTATACTGATTTATTACTTCTTTTGAATAATAACCTTCATCTATTAAATACTTCAATCTTTCTTCTAGGTTATTAAATTTTCTCAACTTTGGCTGTATAAATTCTTCTATGTAACTACTTAAGGCTTCCTTATCCTTTTCCAATTGGTACTTGCCTTGTTCATTTTTAATTATCACTTGATTGTTAAGCTCTATCCAATTCATTATTTACCGTCCTTTTAACATAATCTTGTGCCATAATTTCACTTAATTTGCTTATTATTTCTTTTGGTACTTATCAGTTGAAATCCCAAAATTAATCTATAATTATAGAAATGCAATAAGTATTTTTCAAAAACAAAAGCACTACATATAGTCAGTGCTTTATCTATTATATACTACATATAGTATATACACAAATTTTTTTATATCTAAACTTTTATTACTTTATAATTGACATTATTTTTATTTAAAGAAATTTTTATCAACTCAAATATAAAACAATACAAGCTTATTATGTCCTGTTTAAAAATTTAAATTATCTCTAAATAGCTTAAAAATATATTCTGATATATTGAAAAAAGTACTTTCAAGATGATATTTTATATATTATTTAGAAGTTTTTTATTTATTGTTATATAATTAAATATATGACTATTTTGCTACTACATATATAAAAATAAATTTATGAAGGTGATTTTAATGAAAACTATTTCTAAACAAGAATTAGAAAAAACACTTGAGAAACATTATTTATGGCTTAAAAACAATAATGCTGGAGAAAAGGCAGATTTAAAAGAATTAAGATTAGAAAATATGGACTTAAGAGGATACTGCTTAAGTAATATTGACTTTTCGTGGTCTGACCTTATTAATTTAAATTTAGAAAAAGCAGATTTAGAAAACTCTATTTTTAATAATTCTTATCTTTCGGATTGTTCATTAAAAAATTCTATATTAAAAAATGCAGACTTAAGTGGTGCAAGTTTTAGATTTTGTGACTTATCTAACTCAGATATTAGAGGAGCTAATTTAGAAAATTCCAATTTAGAACATGCTACTTTAAATGGAGTAATATCAGATGAAAGTACCCGTTTTTTTAAATTGTATTGTCCTGAAACAGGAGCATTTATAGGCTATAAAAAATGTTTTAATTTTAGAATGGTACAATTATTAATACCCAGCGACGCAAAAAGAGTGTCTGCTACATCAAATGCTTGTAGATGTGATAAGGCAAAAGTACTGTCAATTACTAGTATAGATGGTAAAGAATCTTTTAAAAGTGCTCGTGCATATGCTGATGAAAATTTTATATATAGAGTAGGAGAAACGATTGTAGCTGAAGATTTTAATGAAAATAGATGGAAAGAATCGACTACAGGGATTCACTTTTTTTTAACTAGAGAGGAAGCTATTGGTTATCTATAAAATGCTAAAGTTTTATAAATATATAAATACATAAACAAAATAACAAAAGAGTATAGATTGTAATTTCAAAAAAATTATAATCTATACTCTTTTTTCTATAGCACATAAGTACATTTTATTTCATAAATTATAATAAATTATTTATATCTGCACTATTGATTATTTGAGAAACTTTATCTATATGTTCTATCTTACTATCCAAACTGTCATAATACTTCTTACTCTCATCTCTATTTCTAAAAGAATAAACTTTTTTATCCAATTTTAAAGCCTCTTTTATAATATCTATATTCCTCTTATTTGTCTCTCCTACACTAAATCCTGTATCTATTATAATCTTGGAATCATTTAAATTTCTAATAGCCAAATCGAAACTCTCATCACTTATAGGCTCAAATGGATTTTCTGTAAACATCTTTATCCCCATAGTTCTACCAATTTCATAATCAATATCATTTTCATGTATTATTCCAGAATACAGACCTATACCTTTTTTAGTAAAAGCTCTATAAATTGGTGTTGCTTTACCCCCACCACCAATTATAAAAACTTCATTTTTAGATTTATTACTAATTTCTACTGAACCTAAAAGACTATTAAAGTTTTTATCATCCAATTCATAAAGCGAATTTATAATATCCTCATCTACTACATCTTCAGGCTGACCATAAGCTATGACTTTATTATTTTTTATAAGAGCAACTTTATCACAACTTTTTAATGCTATGTCTATTTCATGCAATGAAAGTATTACTGATATTGACTTTTCTTTACTTAATTTTTTCAGTATGTTTATGAGTTCCAATCTATGTTTTATATCCAAGTGAGTTGTAGGCTCATCTAATATAATTATTTCTGGTTCTTGAACAAGAGCCCTTGCAACCAACACCTTTTGTTTTTCTCCATCACTTAGTTCATCAAAATATCTTTTCTTTAAATGTAAGGCATCTACAGACTCCAATGCTTCATCTACCATTATTAAATCTTTCTTAGATAGACTCCCAAAAAATCCTGTATATGGATACCTTCCTATATTGACTATATCTTGTACAGTCATTAAATCACCTAATAATCTATTTGTAAGTACTAAAGCCATTTTTTTTGATAATGCTTTTCTTGATATACAATTTATGTTTACACCATTCAAATATATTTCACCTTTTATTGGTGATATAAGTTTAGATAAGGACCTTAATAGGGTAGTTTTTCCAGCTCCATTACTTCCCAAAAGACATAGTATTTCTCCATTTTTTACTTCTACATTTATATTACTTATAACAACTTTGTTATTGTATCCTACACTTAAATTATTAGTTTTCAACATGTCTAAGCCCTATCCTTCCTTTTCACCAATAACATTACTACAATTGGAGCTCCTAATAAAGATGTTATCGTACTTATTGGTAATTCTACTGGTGATAAAATTACTCTTGATATTAAATCACAAAGAGCTGTAACTATACTGCCTAAAAATATTACTACTGGTATCAAAACTCTATTATCTGATGTTTTAAATATCAATTTTGAAATTTGTGGCACTGCAAGTCCAATAAACCCTATAGGTCCTGCAAATGCTGATACTATTGCTGCTAATATACTAGATATAAATACTATCAAAACTCTAAAAAATCTTATATTTATGCCAATACTTTTTGCATACTCTTCTCCTAATAAAAAAGCATTTAAAGGTTTTATTATGAATACAGTCATCAAAAGACCTAATATACCAACTATTATAAGTATTTCTACCTTTTCCCATGTAAATCCAGAAAAACTTCCCATAGACCACATAGTAAATTCTTTTAATTTATCACTATTTGCAAATGATTGTAACACATTTGTTATACCACTACATACATATCCAGTCATAATTCCTATTATTAAAAGAGTTGTTATATTCTTTACCTTATTTGCAAATAAAATGACTATAGACATTACAATTAAAGCTCCTATAAAAGCTGCTACAAATATACTCATTGAATTTACACTCTCAAATCCCAATGTGTATCCTCCCAAAATCATGAGAGCTACTGATAAAGTAGAACCTGAAGATACTCCTAATATATACGGTTCAACTATTGGGTTTTTAAAAAATATCTGTAATAAAATACCTGATACTGCTAGGCATGCTCCACCTACCATGGTTGCAAGTACTCTAGGGATTCTTATATTGTATATTATTTTATAATGTTCTGTATTATCCATACCTCTTAATACAACATCTATTACTTCTTTAAATTCAATTTTTACAGAGCCAAATGCTACACACACTAAAAAAGTAAGTATCATACTTATAATTAATACTATAAATATTGTCGTATTCCTTATTCTCATTTTATTGATAAAATCCATTTGTATACTCCTCTTAGCAAAGCTATATTAACTAAAATCTATAAAACCTATCTTTTTGTGTCCTCTCTGTACTATTTATCATAATTTATATAATGTTTGATTTTTTCACCTGTAGTACCTGGGTGGAACATCTCAACTAAATCTACTATTAATTCGTCTGTCTTATCTACTGATTGATAATAATCTGGAGCAAACACCCATAGGTTTCCGTTTTTTACAACATCCAAATCAGCCAATACAGGTGCACTAGATTTTATAGAATCTAAATTTGGTGCATAATCTGAACTTGATGAGTATACAAATATATCTGCATCTTTTGCAACTTCATGCAATTGTTCAATACTTACTCGCCCTTCATTTGAATCTATTGAAGCACATGCATTTATTCCACCAGCCATTTTTATCATATTATCCACATATGAATCTTTAGGAGCTATATAAGCACTTCCTTCATATACAGATGCCCATACAACTTTAGGTTTAGCTTTGTTTTTTATTTTTTTACTTACTTCTTCTACCTTTTGTACAGTTTTATTTAGTTCACTAGTAGCCATATCTTCTTTATCATAAAATGCAGCTATTAAACTTGTCCACTCCATTCTTCCAAATGGATTTTGCTCTTTATACTCATTGTCTACAACATAATTAAGCCCTAATTCTTTTAATTTGTCAATAAATTTTGTATCAGCCTCTGATAAACCACTACTCACTATAGTTAAGTCAGGATTTAAGTCTACTATTTTTTCATAATCTGGTGCTAAATTTGAACCAATGTAATGTATTTTTCCATCTTTCATTAAATCTTTAATTTCTTTAATAGTCCAGTACTGCTCTTCTGTTGTTACGGCTTTTATACTATCTAGTTCATCTATTGTTCTCAGAGAACAAGCCTGTGTTGTAGATGCTATTAATACATTGTCCACAGGCGTTCTAACTATATTAGCATTTTTATATTTTTCAGGAATTTTAATCTTCTTTGGGATTAAAATCAGTTCTCGATTATCTCCATCAGTTACTTTTTTAATTCCATCTTCTAAATCTTCAACACTAAATCCACTAGCATATTTTAATTCTAATTTCTTACCAGTACTAGCTTGTTTATTCTCTTTGTCACTTTTACTACACCCTATAAGACCTCCTACCATAAAAATTACCATAGCAATTAAAAAAAACTGCTTTAAAACATTTGATTTAAATTTCATCTCTTTCACTCCAATATCTTATTTTTTATGAGTGGCTAAAAAACTTTAATAAGATATACCTTTTAAAGTATATCTTATTAAAGTTATATTAAACCATCTTTAACAAGTATAACTTTTTAATAAAATTATAGTGAATTTTGATTTCACATGCAATTAACTACTTATACACTTAACTACCTACGACAACGTTTGAAGTGGCATCTTCTTTGTCAAAATAGCTATTGTTATTAGTATCTCCAAGCTAATAGGATAGTTCCCAACACTTACGATTAGCATCTGAGTCACTACGTTGGCAAACTAATAGAAATATAACATTTATTTGATGATGCTTTAGATACAGTACAACTCTATCAAATTGCCTATGTTGTTTTATCCTAATCATTGATTTTAATTTAAGCAGTTTTATATACCCATTTCTATATGCACAATATCTTTTGAGTAACGTGTTGACAAACTATTTTGGTTAGTAGTATAGCTATGATAGTTAATTTTCTTTGATAGATAAGTCCGTTACATCCAAAATTCTTAGGAAAATATTCCTTTTATTCACTGTTTGTATAAACCTGTACTTATAAGCTCTTAACATATTATCACTATTCTTCTTGATTTTCTATGTATTGTTCCAAATCTTCCAATGTTGCACCACCAGTTGTTACTAAACAATAACTTTTACTCCAAAAGTATTCTTTCCATAAGTATTTGCGGATACTTGGAAACTCATTCTTTATCCTTCTGCTTGATGCAGATTTATAGGCATTTAATAACTTGGAAATTTCTGTATTAGGCTTTGCTTTGAATAATAAGTGAACATGGTCAACATAATGATTCCATTCTATCAACACCACCCCATAATTTGGTGCAATATCTACAAATATATCTTTTAGTCTATCAGATATAGAATCATCTATTACTTTTCTTCTATATTTTATACACATAACTAAATGATAATGCAATAAGAAGACTGAATGATTATTACTATCTAATTTCATTATAATTACTTCCCTTCAGCTTTTACTACTAAATTAATGATATAATACGTTTTTATGAAAATCAAGTAAAAAAAAAGAACCTATCAATCATGCTTACATCCTTAACTTTCTTAAATAAATACAAAAAACTGACAACTAAAAATTGTCAGTTTTTATAACTATACACTAAAATAAATTGTAATCTATAGGGAATGATACCTTTATGACTGTACCAACATTTACTTTTGATTCTAATATTAAACCTAAACCTAACTTATTACATAACTTTTTACATAGATATAATCCTATTCCAGTACTTTTTCCAAATACTCTTCCATTCTCTCCTGTAAACCCTTTTTCAAATACCTTATTAATATCTCTCTCTACTATACCTACTCCATTATCTTCTATAGTTAACACTATTGAGTTTTCTACCCTTTTTGCACTTATTTTTATTAAACCATCTTTTGACTTTATATATTTTATAGAATTTACCACAATTTGATTTAATATAAACTCAACCCATTTCGAGTCACTATATACAGTCTTATTAATTTCACCAAGTTCTAATTTTATATTTTTGTTTATAAAGTCTCTATAGTTTCTTTTGATAACTTCATTTACAACTTCTTCAAGGTTTAGCTTTTTTATTATATAATCTTTATTTACATTATCAATTTTTGAATAATATAATACTTGTTCCACAAAATTTTCAACTTTATCTAGTTGAGTATCTATCTTTTTAGTAATCTCATTACTATTATTTTCTATAATAAGTTTACTAGATGCTATAGGCGTTTTTATTTCATGAACCCAAGTTTCAATATATTCTTTATATTCTTCTTGATTATCATTATAATATTTAATATTTTCGTGCATGTTTCTACTTATTACTTTTAAAATATCATTTATTTTTTCTCCAGTTACAAAATTTACATCATCAATAACTTCTGGCAACAAATATTTTTTATCTAAAGCATCTAAAATATTATCTATAGAATTAAAGTACTTCTTATATTGTAAATAATCAATTAACATATAAGTAAATAATGGTAAAAACCATATACAAAATAACATAAATATTAAAACGACATTTACTTTACTATAAAGCATGATACCTGATGCAATTAAAAATATAATTAAATTAGTACCTAGAAAAACAACTTTATCACCTATATACTCTCTTAATCTCATGATATTATATACCCTAAACCACGTCTTGTCTCTATCAAATTTTCTATGCCTATTTCATCTAGCTTTTTACGTAGCCTTGTTATATTGACAGTAAGAGTTCTATCGTCTACAAACCAATTTGTGTGCCATAGATACTCCATAAATGAATCTCTAGATACTATTGAACCTTGATTCTCCACTAAATAAGATAGTATTTTAAATTCATTTTTAGTTAACTCTATTTCTTTATCTTTATATCTGAGTGTTGCATTAAATAAATTTAATTCAATACCCTTAAATATTAAAGTATTATTTACATTCGAATTTAATCCACTTCTTTTTAACAATGCAACAATCCTTGCTAAAAGTATTTGTGTTTTATATGGCTTTGTCACAAAATCATCTGCTCCTAAATTCATGCTCATTAGTTCATCCATATCAGTGTTTCTACTTGTTACAATTATTATTGGTATATTCGATTCTTTACGTAATACTCTACATATATAATATCCATCATATATTGGCAAGTTTATATCAAGTAATACTAAATTAGGTTTTTCACTTAATATAAACTCTACTATATTATCAAATTCAGTAGGAGCCATAACTTCATATCCATACCTCTCTAAAAAGCTTTTTAATTCATCTCTGATTACTTCTTCATCTTCCACTATAATTATTTTTTCCATTAATTTTTCACCCTTTATTTTCAAAAAATCTATTTACAGTATGATTTTTACTGTAAACAGATTTTAGTTAGTTGTATTAATTAAGCTTTTTTATAACTATATTTTTATACCCTTGATAAGTTGTATAAAAATACACTGCATATACTAACATTAAAATTCCTACTGTCATAAGTGATGAAGCTCCTATATCTGGCTTATTAAGCCTTGATATAAAATTATTAGCCACTTGTATTCCTACTACTGAGTGAACTAAAGCTAGTCCAACAGGTATGCTAAAGTACATTAGAGTTTGTGTAAATATAGTTTTACTTATACTATTTTTACTTGCTCCTAGTTTTTTTAAGGATACATATCTATCTATACTATCACTAGCCTCACTTAATTGCTGAAGTGCAAGGACTGCCATACTACTTATTAAAAATACTATTCCTAAATAGATTCCAACAAATAGTATTGTAGAAGTCATACCATTATTATCATTATACATAGCATTTCTTGATCCACCTGATACAGTTCCAACTTCATAAAAACTTGTAGAACTATACTTTGATTTTAGCCTTTTATCAAAATTTTCTTGTGACTTTTCATTATTATCTGAAGCGAAGTTTATATTTACTATACTTGAAGATATCTCCATGCTATCACACAATTTGTCATTTACAACTACAGTAAGAGCATTTGTTTCTGTAAAATCAGTTCTTAAATTATCTTTTATTACTTTTTTATTTTTTATATTATATGCTTTATTATCTATTTTTATAATTTTATTATTTTTCATGTATTCTTCTATCGAAGGTACTACCTCTGTAGCATTAGATGTTATTAATACTTCATCTTTTGATAAAGTTATTGACTTTTCACCTCGTAACTTTCTTATTTCATTATACTGTGAAGATTTTATATATGCTACTTCAAAGTCCACTCTACCAGAATATTGTCCTTGCATAACATCTGAAAGTTTATTACCATTTATATATTCATCATAGTAAGCAACTTTATCACCTTTATTAAACTTAATTCCAACCTTTTCAAAAGATTCTTTTATATTCTTCACTTTACATTTTTCATGTACAATCATGGTTGCACTTGCATCAAATGGAGTTGCACTTTTTAGTCCTGCATTTAAAGCTGATTTAAAACCAAACCCTGTTGATAGTATTCCTATTGTTAAAAATAACATTAAACAAATAATAGATATTGATATAAAGTTTGTATTAATCTTACTATTTATTTGCTTTACTACAAATATGTTTAATCCCTTAAAGTAAATGTTCTTATTCTTCTTAACAATATATAATGCAAAGCCTGCTAAACTATAGAAGAATAATATAGTTCCAATTACACCTAATACTATTGACATAATAAACTTAGGATTTTTAGGATTTAATCCAACTTTTAAAACCATGCTATATGCAATAATTAAGGAAATAATGCATAATATAAATGTAATTGTATATACAAATGGACTTTTAAATTTTATATCCTCTATTTTTCTTCCTATTGTTAATAAATCTATTATTTTATATTTAGAAATTATATAAGTATTGAATATCATCACAAGTAAAAACATTATTCCAAAATAGACAATAGTTTTAATAATTGATGATATCGATATTACAAAATTGTATTCACTCATATTAAATTCAAATAACTTTAATAATAATATTGATAACCCTTGAGATACTAATAACCCAAGTATTAGTCCACTTACTAAAGAAACTATTCCAACTATTATAGTTTCAAAAACTAATATTTTCGATATTTTAACTTTTTCCATCCCTAAAGTCATATAAATTCCAAGTTCCTTATTCCTTTTTTTGACTAAGAAGTTATTAGCATAAAGAATTAAACTGCATAAAATAACTGATACAAATACAGACATGTATGAAATCATATTCTTAAGCATTTCTACATGAGATTTTGTTGAAGCATTCATTTCCATTAAAGCTTTTTGAGATTCTATAGAGTTAAAACTATAGAAAATACAAATTGCTAATGTTAAAGTCAAAAAATATATGCTATAATCCTTAAAGCTTTTTCTAACATTTTTAATTGCTATTTTAGAATACATCGTTATCATCTCCTCCTATTAGAGTTGTTACTTCAATTATTCTATTAAAAAACTCTTTTCTTGAATCAGCTCCTCTTACTAATTCTGTAAATATTTTTCCGTCTTTTATAAATAGGATTCTATGGGCATAACTAGCTGTAAAAGCATCATGAGTTACCATTAAAATTGTTGCTTTTAAGTCTTGATTTAGACTTTCAAACCTCTCAAGTAATAATCTTGCTGATTTTGAGTCAAGTGCTCCTGTAGGTTCATCTGCCAAAATCAATGATGGATTAGTAACTATTGCTCTAGCTGATGCTACTCTTTGCTTTTGTCCTCCTGACATTTGATAAGGATATTTATCTATCACTTTTTCTATTTCTAAGTATGTAGCTACATCTCTTATTTTTGAATCAATTTTAGATGGTTTTTCTCCTTTAATTGTTAATGCCAATGCTATATTTTCATAAGCTGTTAAAGTATCTAAAAGATTAAAATCTTGGAATATAAATCCTAATTCATTTTGTCTGAACTTATCTAAGTTTTTAGATTTTAATCTTGTAATATCATTATTATTTATTATTATTTTACCTATTGTTACATTGTCTATTGTTGATATACAGTTAAGAAGTGTTGTCTTCCCACTACCACTTGGACCCATTATCCCAACAAATTCTCCTTCATCAACCTTAAAGCTTATATTATCTATTGCTTTTGTAATATTATCTTTGTTTCCATAATATTTTTCTATTTTTTCAACACTTAATATATTCTTCATGTCCTATTTCTCCTTTAAATTAATTTTCTTATATCTCTATTGTAATTTTTTATTTAATTTTTTTAAATTGATTTACATTTCATTAATGTTTCATTTTTGTAGTAATTATATATTATTACCTAATAATTACTAATATAAAATATTCAAGACCAGCATTCTTTCTTTTATACTTTGCTATAGTAACAAAATTTACTCAATTCTAGAAAACACAAAAATATAGAGGGCAATGCCTTCCATCTAAAATTTATTTTATTCTACTTGTATTTTTCTATATATTCTTTTAAAGTCATTGATATTAAACCTTTCTTTCCATAATACTTTATATCACAAAATTGTTGCCAATCTTGATATGTAAATTCATTTATTTCTACACCTTTAGACTTGGAGTTTAATTGTTTATCATCTATTAGATTAATTATGATATGATTTGTAGTGTTATATACAGTAAATAAGAAAATAAAGCATGATACAAATGTAATCATATATACAAATGGATTTTTAAATTTTATATCCTCTGTTTTTCTTTCCACAATTAATAAATCTATCATTTTGTATTTAGAAATTAAATAGATATTAAATATCATTACAAGTAAAAATATTATTCCAAAATAGACAATAGTTTTAATAATTGCTGGTATTGATATTACAAAGCTATATTCACTCATATTAAATTCAAATAACTTTAATAATAGTATTAATAACCCTTGAGATACTAATAATCCAAGTATTAGCCCACTTACCAAAGAGACTATTCCAACTATTATAGTTTCAAAAACTAATATTTTCGACATTTCAATTTTTCCCATTCCTAAAGTCATATAAATTCCAAGTTTCTTATTTCTTTTTTTGATTAATAAGTTATTAATATAAAGAATTAAAGTACATAAAATAGCTGATACGAACACAGATATATATGAAATCATATTCTTAAACATTTCTAAATCAGGCTTTTTTGAAGTACTCATTTCCATTAAAGCTTTTTGAGATTCCATAGAGTTAAAACTATAGAAAATACAAATTACTAATGTTAAAGTTAAAAAATATATACTATAATCCTTAAAGCTTTTTCTAACATTTTTAATCGCTATTTTAGAATACATTGTTATCATCTCCTCTGATTATAGCTATTTCTTCAATTATTCTATTAAAAGACTCTTTTATTGAATCAGTTCGTCTTGCTAACTCTATAAATATTTTTCTGTATTTTATAAATAAGTTTCTATGAGTATAACTAGCTATAAAAGCATCATTAGTTAGCATTAAAATTGTTGTTTTTAAATCTTGATTTAAACTTTCAAAACTCTCAAGTAATAATCTTGATGCTTTTGAATCAAATTTATATTGTTTTCCCTTTAATTGTTAATGTCAATGCTATATTTTCATAAGCTATTAAAGTATATAAAAGATTAAAATTTTGGAATATAAATCCTAATTCATTTTGTCTAAATTTATCTAAGTTTTTGAATTTTAATCTTGTAATATCATTATTATCTATTGCTTTTGTAATATTATCTTTGTTTTCATAATACTTTTCTATTTTTTCAACACTTAATACATTTTTCATGCCTTATTTCTCCTTTAAATTTCTTATATATCTATTGTAATTTTTAATTTAATTTTTTTAAATTGATTTACATTTCATTAATATTTCACTTTTGTAGTAATTGTATATTGCTACCTATAATTACTAATATAAAATGTTCAAGACCAACAGATTTTCTTTTGTGCTTTACTAGAATCGTAAAATTTACCCAATTCTAGAAAAACACAAAAAATGGAAGGCAATGCCTTCCCTCTAAAATTTATTTTATTCTAATTGTATTTTTCTATATGTTCTTTCAAAATCATTGGTATTAAATCATTCTTACTATAGTGCTTTGTATCACAAAATTATTGCCAATCTTGATATGTAAATTCATTTATCTTTATACTTTTAAGCTTGAAGTCTAAGTGTTTATCATTTATTAGATTAATTATTACATGATTTGTAGTAGTTTATATGTGGCTCTTATTGTTAACTTATACTTATCTAAAAATGTTTGTAAAACTCCAAGATTATTTTTAATAGATAAAGGCTATTGCTTTAATATTTGTGCTAACTTTTAAACTAATATGCTATCTTAGTATTATTTAATTTTTATTAACATAATTGTAATTTATTGTTGACCACTTTTCAAAGTTGATTTAACATATATAAAAAGAGTGTTTAAAATGATTATAAAAATCAGTTTAAACACTCTTTTTTTGCTCATATATATCTTACTTAGTAAGTTGACATATATTTAATTCATTCATCAATTTTTTAATTTCACATACTTGTTTTTCATTTGGTTTTACAAATGGAGCAGTCATATAATCACTTATTTGTAACCCTCTGATATTCATAGCTTTTTTCATTGCTGGTATAAATGGATTAGTTATTAAGTAAAAATCCATTGCTTTATTAATATATTTTTGAATTTCTATAACCTTCTCCATATCTCTATTATTGTAAGCTTCAGCCCATTTGGAGCAAACTTCTGGAATTAAATTTGATAACCCCCCTATACAACCTGCTCCCCCAGACATTAGATTATGTATAAAGTTTTCATCATAACCGCTATAAACCTTAAATTCTGGGAACTCTATTTTCATAGTATTTATTAAATCTCTGGTATGTCCCATCAAAGTTACTGTATCCTTATATCCAACTATGTTTTTATGTTTTCTTGCAAGTCTTAATGTAAGTTCTGGACTTAAATCATAACCAGTTCTATCTGGATAATTGTACAAATATATTTCAGCCTCTGTATTCTTAGCTATTTCACTATAAAATAACTCAATACTATCATCATCAAGAGAGAAATAATAAGGGCTTATTATCATAACACCATCTGCTCCACTATTATGTGCATAGTTTGAAAGTTCTATAGATTCATTTATACACATACGACTTGTACCTATAAACACTTTTACTCTCTTATTTACATGACTAGTTACTAAATCTATAAGTTCTTTTTGCATATCCATAGACATATTAAAGAACTCTCCAGTACTTCCCATTATGACTAGTCCATCTACACCTCCATCTATAAGATGGTCATACACTTTTTTATTACCTTCTTTATCTAAATTTCCTTCTTCATCAAATATTGTAACAACTGGTGTCAAAAATTCTGCTTTCATAATTTAAACTCCTAAAATTTATTTTAATATGTTCATTAATACATCAGATTTAGCTTTAATATTAATTATATTAAAACAGTTACTTAATGTAATTTTTTAAAATTCCAATACTCTCAATCTCACATTCAACTACATCTCCACTACTCATATATCGAGGAGGTGAAAATCCCATCCCTACTCCAGAAGGTGTTCCAGTAGCTATAATGTCTCCAGCCTCTAAGGTCATACCTTTTGAAAGTTCTGAAACTATGTCTGAAACGTCTGATATGAATAATCCTGTATTAGAACTTTGTCTTTCTTCACCATTTACCCTACTACATACTTTAAGTTTTATAGGAAAAGGAACTGCACTTTTATGTAAAATACATGGACCTAAAGAGGTAAATGTATCTAATCCTTTTCCTCTAAACCATTGAACATGTTCTTTTTGCAACTTTCTAGCAGAAATATCATTTATAACAGTGTAACCAAAGATATAATCTTCTACCTCTTCTTTTCTAATATTAACACCTGTTTTACCTATTACTACTCCAAGTTCAACTTCATAGTCTAGTTGATTATTTATCTCAAAATGACCATCTATCTCATCTTCTGGACCTATTGCCTTTGTCACACGTTTTGTAAAATAAACCGTTTTTTGTGGTTCTTCAAAACTATCATCAAAGTGAGTTTGAGTTTCTTCAAGATGGTCTTTATAGTTCACTCCCACACATAAGATATCATGTATTGGTTTTTCTATAGGAACATGTACAGTACATCTCTCTCTTTTAAAAACATCATAATTATAGAATGTACTTTCATTTATAATAGTTTTCAACTTAATAATATCTTCACTAGATACATTTTGAATTAATTCATTTAAATCCTTAAAATTTCTACTGAGATTTAAAGAGTTAACATCTATAATAAATAATTCATCTTTAGAAAAAACTCCAGTTCTTTTACATTCATTTTCTCCTTCAGTAAAACTTACAAACTTCATAATCTCACCCTTTATTAAAATTCTATGTATTTATTTTCTTACTTAAAGATTATACATAGTTGCATACTCTAGCTATTGCCATTTCAGTATATCCAAGGGACTCTGCTTTTGATTGTTTTCCATTTGCTACATCTACAACCATATTTAACAAATCATCTGTTAATTCTTCCATTGTTTGTGGACCATATATAACTGGACTAGCATCAAAATCCATATTATCTTCCATATTTGCAAAAGTTATTTTATTTCCAGTTATTTTTATTACTGGTGCTATTGGATTTCCTGATGGTGTTCCTCTTCCTGTACTAAATACCACTATTTGTGCTCCTCCTGCTACCATACCAGCAACAGATGAAGCATCATTTCCAGGGGTATCCATTATAACAAGACCTTTCTTATCAATTTGTTTGGCATAATCATATACTTCACTTATTTGTCTATGACCACCTTTATGTATACAACCAAGTGATTTTTCTTCTAAACTTGTTAAACCACCAGCTATATTTCCAGGAGATGGATTACCTTCTCTAACTTCTTCTCCAACCAATTTTAATGAATTTTCATATCTATGTACTATATGTAATATTTTTTCTTTTACTTCTTCATTTACTGCTCTCCTAGCTAGTATATGCTCTGCACCTATAAATTCAGTAGTTTCACTTAAAATTGATGTTGCTCCTAAATCGACAAGTTTATCACTTAATTCACCTATTAATGGATTTGCTGCTAATCCACTTGTTGGGTCAGACCCACCACATTCAGTTCCTAGTATAAGTTCAGATATTGGAAATTCTTCTTTTCTAAGCAAAGAAGCTTCTTGTGCCATTTCTCTAGCATAACGAACAGCTTTTTCTATAGTTTTTAAAGTTCCATGTTCTTCTTGTATTACAAGAGTTTTTATTGGCTTATTTGTTCTCTCTTTTATTGCATCAACTACCAAATCATTTTGGCAATTTTCACATCCCAAAGATACAACTATTACACCATATACATTTGGATTTGCTGCATAACCAGCCATAACATCCATAGTTAATTGTTGGTCTGAATGTACTTGTGAACATCCATTCTGATTATTAAAGGTAACTGCCCCTTGAACTTGTGATGCTATTATTCTAGTTGTATCTGATGCACACACACTCGTAGGCAATATTAATATGTGGTTTCTTATACCAACTCTTCCATCTGGTCTTTTATATCCATAAAATTTCATACTGATTTCCTCCTAAAATAGTCTATATACTTTCTATAATTTTTATATATTATAATTTTTATTACACTCACTAATCAAACAGCTAAAAACCTATTTAAAAACTATTTGACACTAAAAGCAATGAATACAACTTTTATAACTCTATAAATATTATTTTATATATTAGTCATAACTTGTTTATCCAAATCCTCTCTAACACTTCTAACATTATGAATATGTACATGTTGACCACTTTTTATTTCCTGATTTGCTTCTCCTATATGTTCACCATATTTAGTAACTTTATCACCTTTGGCCATATCTTTTATAGCCAATTTATGATAAATAGTTATATCATCTAGTGCTGTAATCGTTTTTACTGTTTTGTCTTTTAATTTAAAACTAATTTCACTACCTTTAGCTATTGCTTCAATAGCTACTGCAACATTATCTTTTTCATCAATTATCACTGCATTTATCATTATTCTTGCTCTCCTTTATAAATAATATAATTTTATTAATATCCTAAAATCTAATTAAAGAATTTATTATTTTACCAACAACTCACTGTAATATAAATTAAGCTGTTATTGTACCATCCTCATTTTGTTTTGGGAACTTAGGACATCCATACTTCTTAGCCCACCAACTAGTTATAAGAGGTACTAATATTGCAGTGACAACTACTGCGGCTGCCACTTGTGTTGTAGCTGTTGCAACATATGGTTGCCATGATGGGTCAACTAATGCAACAGCAGCAGGTACAGCAATTGCATTTCCAGCAGTTGTAGCTACAGCCCATCCTGCATATCCTGGACGTTTTCCTATAAATTTATCACAGAATACTATAAATATACCTCCTACAAATACAGATATTAATCCAAGTAATACTCCTGATAAACCTCCTTTTAGTATACTTGCAAGATTTATGCTACTACCAAGTGCAAACCCTACAAAAGGTACGAGTAAATTACACCCTGGCTCTAAAAACTCTTTCATTTTTTTGTCAAAATTTCCTATTATCATACCAACAAGTATTGGCACTATTGCAGCCAATAATGACAACAATGGTACATTTGCAAGACCTGAAGTCCCAAGAGCTATTAATGTAAAAAATGGTCCATCATTTAAAGTAAGTAAACTCATAGTTGCACAATCTGTTTCATCTCCATATGAAGTCATCAATGAAAGATATATACTACCATTACTATTTGTAACTGCACTTATAACAGCCAATGTTGTCAGACCAAGGACACCATCCATTCCAAATAGCTTTCCTATAAGTATACCTATCAAAGCACCTATAGCAAATTTAGAACCAAGAAGTATACCACCTCTCTTTAAAACTTTTGGCATTTCTCTAAATTGAAGCTGAGTTCCCAAGCATACCAGTTGAACCCCAATTATAGTTGCAGACCCAACACTTGAAAATACTGCTGTCGTAAACGAACCTATTTGTACAATATCTGGGCAAAAGGTATTAATGAAAGCTGCTATAAACATTGGCACTATCATCATACCTGCAGGAATTTTTTTAATAAAATCCATTATCATAAAGTTAATCCTCCTAAAACATGATATTTAATTACTCTTATTAAGTTTTTAGCTTTAATTCTAACGGCCGTTTCGGTTCGTATTTAAGAACTAAGTTTTTAATTACGAATCTTTGAATTAATGATAGCATTTTCCTATTTATGAGTCAATAAAAAAAATAAATTTTTGTCAAAATTTTTTCAAACTTTCTGATAATACCTTGTATATTATCAAATGACTTCCTTATATGCAAAAATACAGCGTATTTAAAATTATATAGTATTCAAAACTATAAAGTTTTTATACAGTGTAAAAAATAGATAAAATATAAGTTCATAATATTTTGATATTTACATATAAAAATAACTATTGCATATATTTACTTAAATTATATAACTAAATATCACTTACTTTCTTTAGGTATATTTTGGAAATTAGTTATTCCTTAATGTACAGTCTAAAAAAATATCTATCTGTATCTAAATCAAGAGCTTATTTATATATAAATTTACATATTTATTTTCTACATTGTAAAATATCGTATAGTGTGCTAAAATCAACATATTCTAATACTTTAAATTAATAAAAAGAGGGGGAAATTTATGACTTCAGATAATCATCGCCCAACAGCTAGGATATTAGATATTTTAGAAGCATTAGCAGAATCCGAAAATGGATATACTCTTACAGAAATAGCAGATGTTATCAATGCTCCAAAAAGTAGCATCTTTCCTATAGTTCATACACTTAATGCTAGAAAATACATTACTATTGATAAAAACACATCCAAATATTCTATAGGGATACGTTCTTACACATTAGGGTCTTCATTTTTTGAAAAAAGAACTATTTTTAACTATATAATTGACGAAATGACTAATATAGTTAATTCCTGTTCTGAAACTTGTCAGCTTGGTATACTTGACAATAATGAAGTTCTTTATATTGGAAAAGTAGATTCTCCAGAACCGATTAGACTTATTTCTTATGTTGGAAAAAAAATACCTGCTAATTGTACAGGTCTTGGAAAAGCTCTTTTATGTGATTTTGACAAGGAAAAACTAATAAGCTTATATCCAGATGGTCTAAAAGGTTTTACAGAAAAATCAATTACAGATTTTGATGTTTTATACGACCAGCTTCTTGAAGTTCAAAGAACACAAATAGCTTCAGAGTGTGAGGAATCAATGGAACACCTAAAATGTCTTGCCGTACCAATAAGAAAAAATGGATGTATAAGAGCTGCTGTTAGTGTAACACTGCCTTTATTTAGAGCTAATGACGAAAAAATAGAACTGATAAAAAAATTACTCTTAAATGCTCAGAAAAATATTCAATCAATGATGGAAGAACGTAATGAAGACATTGTAATAAATTAGATTAATATTCTTTATATGGAAGATATCAAAACATAATAATTAAAAATTTTGTTTTAAACTAATGTATTTATTTGATTTATACTATAAAACAAAGTTGCTGATTTAACTACAGTAACTTTGTTTTTTTTATAATATTTTTTATATTTTTATTGACATGATAAAAATACTATGTTAAATTCTAATCATAATCGTAATTACGAATTAAGTTCTTATATAAGAACCAGCAACCCTATCTCAATCTAAGATACGATATATTATGAGTAAATTAGTGAAAATTGTTAGATATATATTTTTACATAAAAATCAATGAAAATAAAAGGAGATTTTAGTTATGAGCATTTATTATGTACCACCAATAAATTTACTTGGGAAAGGATGTCTTAATGAAGCTAAAGATTCAATTAAATCATTAGGAACTAAAAAAGCATTTATTGTTAGTGATAAATTTCTAGTTTCAAATGGTACTGTAAAAAAAGTAACAGATATTTTATCTCAGATAGATATAGACTTTGTTGTTTATGATGAAGTTAAACAAAATCCAACTGTAACTAATGTGAATAAAGGACTTAAAATATTAAAATCAGAAAATTGCGACTTCGTTATAACTATAGGAGGTGGTTCTCCACAAGACTGTGGTAAAGCTATCTCTATATTAGCCACTAATGGAGGAGATATTAGAGACTATGAAGGTATCAACAAAACTTCTAAAAAATGTCTTCCTATCATAGCTATAACTACTACTGCTGGTACATCTGCTGAAGTTACAATAAACTATGTTATAACTGATGAAGACAGACATGTAAAGATGATAATGGTTGATACCAATTCACTAGCCACAATGACAGTAAATGACCCAGAATTAATGATTAGCAAACCATCTAATTTAACAGCAGCAACTGGTATGGATGCACTAACTCATGCTATAGAAGCTGTAGTAGCTAATGGTGCTTATGATGTTACAGATTCAACTGCCTTATATGCTATAAAGCAGATATTTAAATACCTTCCAAGAGCTGTTAAAAATGGTAATGACATAGAAGCTAGAGAACAAATGTGTTATGCTTGTTTTTTAAATGGAATTGCCTTTAGTAATGCAGGTCTTGGAAATGTACATGCTATGGCTCATCAATTAGGAGGTTTATATGATTTACCTCATGGAGTATGTAATGCCATGCTACTTCCAATAGTTGAGGAGGAAAATGCTAAATCAGCCCCTGCCAAATTCCGACCAATAGCTGAAGTTATTGGAATGGATGTAAATAATAAATCAGATAAAGAGTGTGTTGACTTTGTAATAGATAAGATAAAAGCTCTTTCTGAAGAGGTTGGAATCCCAAAATCTTTAAAGGATGTAGGTGTTGATAATCCTAATTTTGAATTGCTTGCAGAAAACTCTATGAAAGATGCTTGTGCTGGTGCTAATCCTGTTTTCTTTGATAAAGATAAGATTATAGAATTGTTTATGAAAATATCTTAATTATGTATATTTATAAGAGAGTGCCTCAAAATATCTTTGTTTTGTTAATAGCACTCTCTTATTACACTTTTTAAATAGTACTCTTTATGAGAAGTTAATATATAATCCTATTAATTTAAGAATCATTATCCCAATAAAAAACTCAAAATTTTTCTTAATGAATTATAACTGTTGTTGTATCTGGTATATTATCATATATCCACTTTGCATTTTCCGTACTTAATCTTATACATCCATGACTAAGAGCTTCACCAAGTCTGCCATCTATTATATAACTTCCTGTTGAATCATATAGCACAGAATGATAGTAATATCCACCTTTAATTCTAGTAGCATATTTAACTGAATACTCATCCGTTCCAAAAGAAGGTTTTCTTCCACTTATATAAAATATACCTGTTATAGTTGGAGTCTCAGGCTTACCTATAGTACATTGCCACTTGTAAAGTTGTCCCCAGCCTCCATTATCTTTCTTAAAAATATAAGTATATTTATTTCTAAGGTCTGTTACAATTAGATAATCGCTAGTACTTTTAATATTATTTTCGTTAACAAATTTAATCATGTCAGTATAAAAATACTTATAATCTAATTCATTTGGTTTATTCCCATCAATTGATAAAAAATAATTAAAAACATATCCTATTTTATCATCATATACAACCTTACTCCAATCTCCATCTACTTGAAGGACTTCAACCCTAGATTTTTCAGGAATTACTGTAATTATATTGGAAGTTGTAGATTTATCTTCTCTTAAGTTTAAGTTACTCCAAGCATATTCGCTTACTGATACCAAATCCTTATACACATATCCTTCTTGAGAATTGTACATCACCTTAATCCAGTCATCTTCTTCATCCAATACTTCCATTTTAGCTCCCTGAGGTATTACTGTTATGATACTTGAATTGGTAGATTTAGCAGACCTCAAATTTACATTTGCTAAAGCATATTTATATATAGGTGCTCTATATTTTTTAATATTTAGTTTAGTTAATTTCACACATATCCATCCTCTCATATGTCTTTTTACAACATTTTATGAAATTCGATATGTATTCGTTCTCCTATTTTCAAACTTTACTTGTATTACTAATAATATTGCTACATATACTTATATATTCTCACCTATATTTATCTATTTATTTAAATTTATGATATTACATTCTTTAATATACTCTTCAATTATACCTCTAGCCACATTAAAATAACTTATACACTTGTCAACTATGACTGCATCACTACTAACTACTCTATCTAATTTTTCTAATACAACATCTGCATTTTTTACTAATTCTACTTCAGTTTCAATTCCCCAAGTTTTGGCATGCTCTAATATCCTATACTTTAAATTTCCTGAATTAGAAACTGGAGCATCTAAATAAAATTTAAGATTCTGTGCATTGTATTTATTAAAAAATTTACCTATCAGATTCAAAGCTTCTTCTGTTTTATCTATAATCTTATAGGTTCCCCTAAGACCTGCTAAATCTCTTATATTGCCATCACTTCCTATTACTAGAGTACCACCAGATAATGCTACCTCTATGGATATTATCAAATTAAAGCCATCTATATTTACGGTATCTTCTTTGATTTTATCTAGAGAAAGCCTCTTTGATTGTCTTATAATATTTTTTTCATCAGTACAGACTGCCCTTTTTAATGCATCTCTTTGTCTTATAGAAAACTGATATCTATCACCAACAAAAGTAACGACTGGGTCTATTTTGTAATCCCTATTTAATAACCATTCTATTTCTTCTTTAGCCTTTATAAGTCTTGTTAATTCTTTACTTGAAAACCATCTTTTATCACTATCATCAAACCCTCTTTTAGATATCTTATTTATATCATTTCACCACCTTGCTTTAAAGATATAACTGTACTACATTAAATACAGATTATTTCACCTTTTAAGATAATTTTTAATACCATTATCTTATCCATTTAGATTATTCAATATTTATAATTAATTATAACGCTTAACCCCACTTAATAATACAGAATAATAGATTCTATATTATATTTATAAGTTTATAACATAAATAGGTAGTGTTTTAAAATAAACTTTTTAGTTCATAAGATAATCTTCTTTTATAAAATCAAATATATTTTTATCATTTAAACAGTAAAAAAGAGACTTATCTCTATTTTTTGAGATAGCCTCTTTCTAAAATCTACTTATAATGATAATTTTAGGTTTATATATTAAACTTATGTTATACTTCTTTTATCATATTAGGAGATAGAATATCATTAAGAGCTTCTGTCATAGTTGGATGTGCATAAACACGGTCTCTTAAATATGTATACTCTACTTCTAAATCTACAGCTAATTGAATAAGATGGATAATCTCACTTGAATTTTCACATATCATACTAGCTCCAAGTATCTTATTGGATTTTTTATCTATCACTATTTTTATAAACCCATCTGCCTTGCCAATCTGTTTAGCTCTTGGAATTGCTTCTACTGGCATCTTTGCCACTAATACTTCATATCCCTTTTCTTTAGCTTGCTTAACATTAAGACCAACTCTTGAAAATGCTGGACTTATAAATATAGAATTTGGGATATTCTTTCTATCATTAGTTGTTCTAGTCTTATCTCCAAATAACTGATTAATAACTATGCGATAATCATCCAATGAAATATAAGTAAATTGTGGACCTCCATTTATATCTCCTATAGCCCATATATGCTCTTTATTAGTCTTAAGAGTTTCTGAGACTTTAATAAATCCTCTTTCATTTAATTCTATACCTGCATTTTCTAGCCCTAGCCCTTCAGTGTTTGCTTTTCTTCCTGTAGCTACAAGTATCATATTACTTGTTAATTCTTTAGATTTACCATCTACTTCATATTCTACTATTGCTAATTCAGAAACTTCTTTAATCTCTTTTATATTTGCATTATTAACAATTTTTACATTTCTCTTTGCAAGTAATTTTATTATTTCTTCTGAATCCTCAACATCTTCATTTGGTAAAATGCCATTATTAGAGTTTAATATTGTAACTTCTGCTCCAAATGAACTATAAATACCAGCAAATTCTAAACCTATAAATCCAGCTCCTATAATTGTCATTTTTTTAGGTAAAGTTCTTAGATTCATAAGAGACTCACTATCATATACTATATTCTTATTTTCAATTCCCTTAATATTAGGTATAAATGGTCTTGAACCAGTATTAATAAATATATTATCTGCTACTAACTCATAAATTTCATTTTCAGTTTTGACTTGAACTGTTTTTTCATCAATGAAAGTTCCCATTCCTGTGAATATAGTTACATTCTCATTTGAATTTAATTTATTATAGTTAGCTTCTCTGAGTTTTGTAATTAAAGTTTCTTTTTTATCTATAGCTTTCTCATATTCAGCTTGTACTTCATCCCAAGAATTTATATTCTTTGTTTTTACGCTGTTTGCTGAATTTTCTAAGCTTTTTGTTGGTATACATGCCACATTTACACATGTTCCACCATACATCTTGTTTGACTTTTCTATTAAAGCTACTTTTAATCCCCTGTTTGCCAAATCCCCTGCTAATGTTTTTCCACCTTTTCCAAATCCTATTATTATAGCATCAAATGTTTTTTTCATATAAAATTCAACCCTTTCTTGTATTGTTTATACTTTTACTATAACAAGATTATTTAGGTGGTACAATTAGGCACTTTTTTGTAACCTTAAATTGATTCATAAACTTATACTTAAATACTTTTATTTATTTCTCTGATTTTCAATAAATGATGCCATAGTTGCCTTATCCATAGCTCCTGGAATATACTGAGTTACATATCTTTCCTTGTCAATTATAAATGTAGTTGGAAAAGCATTAATTCCATATTGATATGCTAATGCTCCATCTTCATCAAGTACAACAGGGAATGTATAACCTTGTTCTTTTAAGAAGTTAACTACATGTTCCCTTGAACCTTCTCTACCTAAATTAGGTGAAGCTACTCCTAAAATTACTACATCATCATTATTTTTATTATAGTCTTTATACAGTTGTTCTATATAAGGCATTTCTTCTTTACATGGAGGACACCATGTAGCCCAGAAATTTAAGAATACAACTTTGCCTTCATAATCACTTAATTTATGTGTTTTACCATACTGGTCTGTTAAAGTAAAATCAATAGACTTTATTCTATCTTCATCATTAGACCCTTTATCATTATTGTCATTATTAGAGTCTTTTTGACTATCATTACCATCAGAATTTTCTTCTTTATCAGTAGAATTTTCTCGCTTATTTTCTTCTTGCTTGCTTTCAATTTTACTATTTTGTGACGTATTAAAGTGTTTGCTTATACTTCCAAATCCATTTACCATCATTAATATTCCTGATACTATAAGTATAATCCCACCTATTTTTTTAATAATTTCCATGTTAGATTTTATCTTATCTATAGTTTTAAATAGTTTACTGTAAAACATAGCTGTAATTATGAATGGCAAAATAAAACCAATAGTATATACTGCTATTAAAAGATTCGCACTAAGATGATTACTTGAACTTGAAACCATGACTAATACAGATGCCAATATTGGACCAATACAAGGTGTCCATCCAAAACTAAATGTAAAACCTAATATAAAAGCTGTTATTGCTTTCATTTCTTTAAACTTAACATTAAATCTTTTTTCTCTATTCAATATTGAAGATTTAATTATTCCCATGTAAAATAATCCCATGATAATAATTATAATCCCACCAATAAACATTATTAAATCTTTATTTTCATTAAAAAACATACTCAATACTTTTACTGATGAACCCAATATAAAGAATGTTGTTGAGATTCCAAGAGCAAAAAATATAGTATTTTTAAATAAAGAACTTCCTATAAAACTCGTCTTTCCTTCTTTTAAATTTTCTACACTACTATTTGACAATATACTCAAATAAATAGGCAAAATTGGCAGTATACATGGTGAAAAGAATGATACTATACCTTCTATAAATACTAAAAATAAATTTACATTTTGCAAATTAAAATTCCTCCTTATTTTATTTCCAATATTACAATCCCATTTCTAAATTAAAATCTAACTAAAAAATTATGTAATTTTAATACATTTTTCTACTCATAGCTTAATTAAATTTTCATTACTTACAGAGTAAATTTTAGTATTTATCACAATTTAAATTTTTATTGCTCCACATAATCATTTTTTCCATGACAGGAAGCAATCGTAATCCTGATTCACTTAAAAAATATGTTGACTCTACAACATTATTAACCAACTTTTTTTGGTTGACTATAATCCCCTGTTCAATTAAAAAATCTAGTTGTTGAACTAACATTTTCTTACTACAGTCTGGTATAGCTCTTTGTAGCTCTCCAAATCGTTTTTTATCTTCTTGTATTTTCCATATAATTATAGCCACCCATTTTTTACCTAAAATATTTGATAAAGCTTCTACTGGACAATTATATATCATATCATCTATGTTGTACATTTTATTCTCCTCTTTTCTTTATTTAATTTATTAAACAAACTTTTATAGCAATATATTTATTAATATTATAAATATACCTAGCTTTATTTAATTAAAATTTTTATATATATACTCCTATTACAAACTATTTTAGATTTTATGTAATTAATATATCAGTTTTGTAAATACATAACAATTGGTAACTTTTTTGTAACTACATCAACTCTATTAATATACAATCTTTAACTCATTTTATTAAAATTTTATTATTTTAAATTATATATAAAATCACTCTAATATAATAATTCTTTATTTAAACTGCTTATCCTGTTAAACTAATTATTCTACTTCAATAAATTCTATATTAAATACTAAATTCATATTTAAATACTAAAACCATTCATTAATATTTACCCAAATTTATACAAATTAAAAAGTCTGGCAGATTAATATCTGTCAGACTTTAAACAATAAACTTACTTTTACACTTATAAATCCAATAATATTGAAATAACGTCAAAAGGTGCTATTTCATATACCTGTTCTTCTTCTACATCTTCTATTGCATTTACAATTTTCCCATTTCTATTTTTAAATATTTGCTCATCCAATATCATTCTATTACTACTTGGATTTTCCACTCTTATTATAAATTTATCTTTACTGTAATAAGAAGGATAACATGCTGATATAAGATAGTTTTCTGGTAAAGATATTATTTCTAATTCTCTACTTACAGTTTTATTGACAATTGATTTTTGAATCTTATTATCTATACGATATAAAAAGAAATTGTAATCCTGTAATTGATAATTTACACATTCCCTTAGATAATTGTGGGTTAAATTCGCAATTTCCAATTCATCAAATGATTTAGAATCCATATATATTGCAAATGAAAATTCTAATTCCTTAAGCATTTGGGCTTTATCTGTTTTAATTCTTATATGACCTTTTTTAGTTGTATCACCAGAAGCACGTCCTGGTCTATATAATAAATCAGGCTTTCCTAGTTCATCTGTAGTAGCAAGTAAGGTCAATGCAATTTCATCTTCAATATGTTGATACTCTTTTATTCCTCTAGTAAATACAGTACAACTTCTATTTTGGTTTGTAAGCGTAATATTACTTTCCAAAGGTTCTAAATCTATAGGCATTTCACTGTAAATATCTTCCCAGTTGTCTAAAACTCCATTTTTTCTTGTTATATATCCAAATGGCAATGATGCTATGTTTTTATTATCTTTTATATCAGTTTTTATATGAACACGTAGTCTATGATTATATATCGTGTTATCAACACAAAGTTTTACATCCATCAATGGATTTTCTTTGGATAAGACAATACTTACTTTTACATTTAATTTCCCATTAAGATATTTGTTTTTTCTATCCTCTAATGTAAGTGGTAGTAAAGTAGTACCTTTAACCACCATTTTTTCATATCCTAAAGCTTTTTCTGTATACACTTTATCAAACGAAAGTTTTATATCCTCATCATTTTTTAGTGGAGAAAAGTCATAGGTATCACCTGCATTACCACTATCTTTTAATATTAAAAAGTTTGATATGTAAGTTCCATCTTTAAGTTGTAAATTTAAGCTTCCATCTTCATAGATTATCTTATAATTATGATTAGATATAAAAGTGTCATTAGATTTATCAAGTGATACCATTTCTTTATCACTTGATTCAAAACTGACAACTTTATAACCAAGTGCAGGAAGCTGTACATTTATTCTTACTTTTAATATATAATATCCTGGTTCTTCAATAAATACGTTGCCAGCAGGTGTTTCTTCTAATACATTTTCTCTCGGTTTTACATAAGTTTCTTCAATTATAGTAGCATCTAAATTATCTTTAAAATAAATATTTTTACTATCACTTACAACTTGTATCTCTTTATATCCATTAAAACGCTTAGCTTCTGTATTAAATACTAAAATATCATTTTTAGATAATTTAAGCCCTTCTGAAATCTTTTTTACAATAGTATTTTCAATACTGTCACATATTTCATTTGCTTCTCTTATACGGTGAAGAATATCATCTGTTACAGTATCAGTTACACATCCAGCTAAACTATCGTGTGCTTGTCCTTCCAAAAGTTTTTTCCATGTATTTATAAGTAACTGATTGCTTATTTCAATTTTACTCTTTTTAGCAATTACTAATAATGGCTCTATTCTTTTAATCAGCTTGTTTTCTAGTTTATCACATGCTAATTTTATATCCATTCTACTAGAACCAATTGATTTATGTATTCTTGCTAATACAGGTTCTCTAAATTCACCTCTATAGCTTTCTAGTGATTCTATGGACTTTACATATTTTAAAAACTCTTGATATGAACTCGTTATATATGAATACTTTCCGATATCATTAATCGCTTTAATTTTATTTTTGAAATCACCTATTATATTTAACTGGTCATTCCCAGAAGGTATTAACACCTCATCTACATCAGTATATGATTTAATAAAATCAATAGCTGGGTCTAAGCGTCCATTAACATACTTTAATGAAGGCTCTAAAAGCATACCAGTTCCATATCCATGTGGCATATTTACTGCATATATATAACTTTCTCCATTTAAGCTTTTCCACTTAAAATATGGTGATTGAACCTGTTTACCAAGATGTATACCTCTCCAAAAGAATATATTATCAAGACCTACATGCTTTAATAGTATAGGCATCTGTGCATTAAATCCAAATGTATCTGGCAAATACCCAATTTTCATATACTTACCATACTTTTTACTTTCAAAAATTCCAATCATTAAGTTTCTTAAAATAGACTCTCCTCTAGCAAAGAATGCATCAGTTTGAGTAAACCATGGTCCAATATGTAGTCTATCTTCTTTTATTAACTTTTTAATGATTTCTATTTTTTCTTTGTGTAATTGTACATAATCATCCAAAATAGAAAGTTGTCCATCAAGTACAAAACTTACATCTGGATTACGTTCTAATTCATCAATTACATCTGTAAATAGTTGTTCACTAAGTACTAATGCATCTCCAGAAGTAAAATACCATTCTCTATCCCAGTGTGTATGATTAACAATATGTGCTTTTATCATTTATTCTCCTCTGTTCTTTATCTTTTATATTTAAGTCTAAACTGAATATTTAACACTTTATTTAGTATAAGATTCATATTGAATATAGCTTATAACACGTCTTAAATAGTTATTAAATTTTAAGATTCCCACTCTGCTTCATCAAAATCATCATCTTCAAATTCATCATCCTCAATCACTGGATTTCCACGCAATACTATAACTAATCCAGCTACAATTACTGTTCCAACTGCTATTGATAACACATACATTGGCCAATTCTCTACTGTAAACCATCCATAAAATCCACTAATTGGAGTTGCATTTACTGAACCTAAACCAACTGCCATAGCTGAAGCAATTGCTGTTCCAATTACACATGAAGGTATTACTTTTAATGGAGATTCTACTGCAAAAGGAATTGCTCCTTCACTTACTCCAATTAAACCCATTATAAGAGATGATTTTCCAGCTTCACGTAACTGTTTATTATATTTTTGTTTTGCTAGTATAGTAGCAAGTCCCAATCCTAGTGGTGGTATAACTATTCCTACCATTGCAGCAGTGTTAGGCGCATAAATTCCACTTGTTAATAATGCAAGTGATGTTGTTAAAGCTGCTTTATTAACTGGTCCACCTAAGTCAACTGCCATCATAGCCCCTATAATAGCTGCCATTAGTATCTGATTTGTACCAGATAATCCATTTAACCAATTTTCTAATCCAGTATTTAATGTGGCAAAAGGTATACCTATCACATAATTGATTAATACAACAGTGATTAATGTCCCAAATACTGGTACTATAAATATTGGTACTATTGAAGCTGCTGATTTTGGTAATTTAACATGATTTTTAATAAACAAACATGTATATCCTGCTATAAGACCAACTGCCAAAGCTCCTAAAAATCCTGCACCTATATCTTTAGCAATCATACCTCCAACAAGACCTGGTACAATAGCTAATTTATCAGCTATAGAAAATCCTATAAATGCAGCAATTACAGGAAACATTAATCCTAATGCAGTACCTCCAAACCCATCTAAATCATGTAATAATCTAACAATACTACTAGCACTTTCTGCATATTTAGCATCCCATATATCTGGTATATTATAGAAAGAACCACCTACACGAGATATCGCCATTATCATAGCACCTGCAATTACTAATGGAATCATATATGAGATTCCAGTTAAGACATGCTTTTTTAACTCAGAGACTATCTTTTTCAACATTATATTTCCCTCCATTTATTTAGTGTCAATTAACTTTAGTGCATCATTTATTACTTTCTCTGCATCCTTTATAGGTGCATTAACTGGTACTTCTAGTATTTCTTTTCCCTCAAAACGTTCAGCATTTCTGACTTTAGTATCTACTGCAAATATTACTACTTCTGCAATTTGTGCATCCTTTGTAGTTAACTCATTATCGATTCCTGTAGCTCCTTGTGTTTCAACTTTTATAAGGTGACCCATCTTTTTTGAAGCTTTCTTTAACGCTTGAGCTGCCATATATGTATGTGCAACTCCTGTTGCACATGCTGTAACTGCTATAATTTTTCTTTTCATTTCTACATCTCTCCTTCTTCACTAAATATATTGATTATTTCTTGTTCTGAATTGGCTAATTTTAGTGCATCTACATTGTCATCATCCATAAGTTTAGTTGCTAATTTAGATAATAGTACAAGATGATTGCTATCCTTATCAATATTGCTTATAGCCAATAAGAAAATACTATCTACTGGTTTTTCATCTAAAGCATCCCATTCAATCTTATGCTTAGTCTTTGCAAATATTATAGAAGATTTTTTGACAGCATTACTTTTCCCATGAGGAATAGCAATACCATTACCAATACCTGTAGTTGAATGTTCTTCTCTTTCCAAAACAGACTTAACATATTCTTCTTCATTGTCCACAATCCCATTTTCAACAAATATACTACTTAATTTTTTTATTGTTTCTTCCTTTGTATTTGTATCAAGATTAAAAACAATTTGCTCTTTTTTCAATACATCTGATATTTTCACTATATACTCTCCTCCACTAGCAAATCGTACACTTCCTTTGTGGAAGTTGCACTTAATATGTCATTTATATTTTTTTTATTGTCAATGAAGTCATAAAAAACTTCATATATTTCATCAAGCTCTAGGTTTTTGTCATTTTCTAATGAAATAAAGAAAATAACTTCCACCTTTTCATTTCCCCATGTAATAGGATTTTTTAACGTTGCAACAGATATATTAGATTTTTTAATATAACTAGGATTAGCATGAGGTGTAGCTATTGACTGGAAAGACGTGTAAGATAAATTTTCTCTCTCAATTGCACTTTTAGTTATACCTTCTTTTGCAAAACCTTTTTTTATTAGGTTATCTGTTATATGATTAATTGCATCTTCATAATTTGAAGCTTCAATATTCAACAATATATTTTCTTCAAAGATTAAATTTCTGAAAGATTTATACTTCTTAGAAGTACAACTTGAAACATTTTGTATATTTCTTTCCAAGGTTCTTATATCACTTTCATTTAAAATAGGACTAACTACTATGGTTGGAATTGTTTCTAACTCTAAATAAATAGTACTTATTACTAAATCTGCATCAATTTTACTGGATACTAATTCTTGTACGGAAAGTACTTTTTCAATCTTTATCATTGGAAAGTATTTTTTTATTCTTGCAGACAATAACCTAGATGAACCTAATCCTGTACTGCATACTAGAATTACTCTAATATTTTGTGGAAGTTCTTTCATTCTTTCTCTAAAAGCTTCAAAATGTAATGCTATATAAGCACATTCATCATCATTTATCCTAATATCATATATAAATTCAATTACTTTCTTTAAATCTAAAGCTTGCTCAAATGATAAAGAAAAGTTTTGTTTGATTGTATTTACATATGGATTTTTAATACTAAGTCCATATTTCAGTCTATTTATTGATGAATGTACATGTGAAGTTAATCCATCAATTAAATCCTTGTCATAAGCTGTCTCATACAGTGTATTTTTTATAATTTCCCGAAGATTTGATATATTATTTGTACTTGTTTCACAAGGATTAGTTGAAGTATTTTTTAGTTCATTAGTATCTCTATGTTGGTCAGACGCTACTAAATGTAAATTTATATATCCAATTTCAGATTTTGGTAATAATATTGAAAATTTTTCTTCTAATTGTTTTGCTAAATAATTGGTATTTGACATTTGATTATTTTCTATATTACCAATATACAAACTTTCTTCTATATATTCGCCTTTTCTAATTCTCTCTACAGCTATTGCCAAATGAATAACTAATGACTGAAATTCATAATCAGAGAACTCAAATTTTCTTTCTCTGCTGAAATTCCTAAGAATATCAATAATTATTGATAAATCATCTTCCGAAAAAATACCATTTACATCTGCCTGTATCTTTTCAAATGCTTGATAAAAGCTTTCTTGCTCTTGCTTAATATACCAGTTTCTACTCCAAAATTTATGTATAAACTTAGCAGTAAGTTGTCTTTTATCCCTTTCACTTATGTTTAACTTTATTCCCTTACTAGGTTTCTTATATATGGAAATCCCTTCGTTTTTTAGCAGTTTTTCAACTTCTGCTAAATCCCTTTCAATAGTTCCACGACTTATATATAGTTCATCAGAAAGTTGTTGTATAGTAATATAATCATTACTCTTTAAAAGTACTGAATATATATAGATAACTCTCTCCTCTCTGGTTGTAGGAATTTGACTTCCTTTATTATCTAGGTAAGGAAGTATTTTTTTTAAATCTCCATCAATATAAACACCTATCTTAGGTTTTCTTATTAAAGAAAGACCTATCTTTTTAAGCACTGCTTCTACTTCTTTAAGAGATTTTGAAACTGTTTTTTCTGAAACATCTAAATCATCTGCTATTGCTTTTACAGTTGTATGACCTTCTTTTAATAAAAACTTTATTATTTTAATTTCACGATTTTGAATCATATCAGTTAACATTTTCAATTTTACTCCTTCCCTTTGTCTTTATTTTAATGGAAAATGTTTTTCTAAAAAACTACTAATATTTCCTGATTAAATACGGTAATTTTTATGTATTGAACACTTTAATTTTAGATGATAAATTAAAAGCTGTCTAAATTTAATATGAAAGGAAATAGTTTAATGCTGACAATAATTATTGCTTTACTTCCTGTAATGGGATGGGGATTGATGCCCATAGTTGCAAATCTAAAGAAAAGTTCTCCTCATGAACAGCTTTTAGGTACATCCATAAGTGCGTTTATATTTTCCACTATAATAACTCTGGTTATACATCCTGAAATTACATTTTTTTCATTTTGTATAAGTATGATTTCTGGCATATTCTGGAGTTTGGGACAATTAATGCAGTTTAAAGCAATTCAAATTGCTAGTGTATCTAAAGTAATGCCAATTTCAAATGGTTCACAATTAACTTTTACGACATTATTAGCTGTAATCTTGTTTAATGAATGGACCAGTTTTAAAATGTTACTGATTGGTTCTTTATCAATATTATGTATAATACTTGGTATACTTCTCACAAATTATCAAACTAAAAAATCTACAGATAAAAATATGTTAAAATGTGTTGGAGTTGTATTATTATCATCTCTATTTTTATCATTATATGTTGTAACTAATCAAATATTTTTAATTGAAGGATATAGGATTATATTACCTCAATCTGTTGGTATGTTGATAACTTCATCTATTATTGTCAAGTATTGTTCTAAAGAGATTGTATATAGGGAAAATGTTTTATTCAATTTAATTACTGGTATATTGTGGTCAATAGCAAATTTAGGTATGTTCATAACGACTAATACATTGGGAGTTACAATAAGTTTTTCTATCTCTCAGAGTTGTGTGATAGTAGCCACTTTAGGAGGGATTATATTTTTTAAAGAAAAGAAGAACAAAAAAGAATGGCTTGCTATTTTTATTGGTATAATACTAATCATGTCTGGTGTCTTTATGTTGAGTATTATAAAATAGGTATTTATTTACACTAATCATATATAGTTTTGTACATATAAATTAACCGTTTCTATTTATTTAAATAAATTTGCTTATATACTTAAAATAATAGCATATGTATTTATGAAATTAAACCACACTCTAAATATAAGTATATTTCATTAAATACATATGCTATAAATTTTTCTATCAATACGAGAATATCAAGTATCTTATACTATAAGTAAATTTAACTTTATAAATTCACCAACTAATATTACACTATTTGATATTAAGTTTTTCATCTTCTATAAGCTTATCTGCAACCCACTCTGTAACTTGACCTGTTATTTTAATACAGTGCTCTTTTCTTTCGGGAGACATAAAGTTATCACCATCCCATTTCTTTGTAATAGCTCTACAACATGTTGCACCATACTCTTTTTTAATATAATCATGCAAACCTTTAGCATGCTCAAACATCTTTGGATTCATAGCTTCACCATGAACTCTTCCATATACTATACCTAAAGCCATCTCTCCCCCAGATATTGCTCCACAAAGACATTGTGCCTTTCCAAGTCCTATTGGAAATCCTGATGCTAACTTAGTTATCTCTGGACTTAAAGGTTGGCCTAAAGCATCATTTATTGTCTGGAGAACTGCTTCAGAGCAAAAAAACTCTCCTTTTCTAAAGTATTCTTCTGATATGTTTCTAACTTCTTTTAAATATTCTTCTTTTGTTTTCATTTGTTTTCCTCCAATAAAATTAAGCTAAATTAAGTTTCTATGGTTTATCTTATCTTCATATATTTATATCAATATTCCTATTAAATACACATATTTAATAATTCTTATTTAGCTTTAGATGTAGTTTCAGATTTACTAAGATATATAATAAACAAAACTAAAACATATAAAATAATCACTGTAGCAATTATCTCTTCTAACTTAGAAGCATATGAAATCCAACTTATAAAATGACCTGATTTAGTTAAATAACCATTCATTAGTTTCATACCCATTGCACTTATTGCCATAGGGAATGTAAATGCAGCAAAACTCGGATAAAAAGGCAATCTTAATAATTTCGGTAAATATCCCAAAACTATAATATAAAATACAATTGATAATATGAATAACAAGTATAATACTACATTATTTTTATCTGAAAAAGAATTAATATATCCAGACAATAATAGTGACCCTGGTGCAGCTAATATAGCTATACTTGGTAAAGATGGTTCAGGCATTTCCTTGATTATCCATACTCTCTTTAAAATTACTGGTATAAGAACTATATAAGATACAAATCCTATCCAAAAAGCAATTTTTCCAATCAAAAGTTGATTAAATGCTGGTGCCGTAACACTAGCTGCAACTATCCCAACATATACTATATACCAAGATGGAAATACCGTTTTTATTGAGAATTTAACTAAGAACTTCTTACTAAATAAGACTATTAACACAAGATGACCCACAATTCCTATGCTCCAAATCATAATACTTAATTCTAAAGATAATGGTTTTATATATGTAGCAAATATCATTGTTGCCATTGTTATAGTTGGAAATGTACTTGATATTAAAGGGTTCTCTAATTGCTCTTTAGCACCCTTTCTAAGTAATATTATTTTGACTATATAAATTGCATACAAAATAAATCCTATAAATCCAATTACATTACGTAATGATTCACTATAAGATTGTAATAAGTTACCTAAAGTAAAAATTGATAAAATTAAACTTGCAATAGGTATAGGATATTTTTTTAATAAATTCAAGTTCTGCCTCCTTTGTTACTAAATTATTTGTGTTTTAATTATATCAAAAAGATGGTCAAATTGACATATTATGACCATCTTTCTTATATAGAAAATATCTATTAAGTTTAATTTTGTTATCAAAAGTATCTATATTCTTAATATATTAAGGTAATTAGTATATTTATTTTAATCAAATATACTAATTTGTTTATTCTTATCTACTTTAATAGTCTTCATATCTCTAATGCTTATTTTTGCATCATCTCTTAAAGTATCTATGAGTAATTTATTATCTTCTTTATAAAGCCTACAGTTTTCTTCTACTTTTGCATAATTAAAGTTAGCATAACAATACAGACAATAATGTCTGCAAGTATTGTATTGTCCTATATCGACACTTTTAACACATCCACAAATATCTCTTTGTGTACTATCTTTTTTTACCTCTACTTCACATCCTATAATTTTTGATATTAATCTATCATCAATACACTTACTTTTTCCAATCCCAAATTTACTTAAATTATATTCTTCAGAACACATTTCAAGTATTATCCCATGCTTATGAGCAATCTTAGAAATCTCTTTTGATAATGTTTCTATTTCTGTAATTTCTATTGGCTTTATATGTAATGCTTTAGTATTAAATTTTGTTTTCTTATATAAATCGATAAAACTTATTATACATTTTTCTGTAAATCCATCAAGCTGATTACATAAACTCGCAAATGCTTTGATATGATAATCTACTGTGTACTTTTCACTTAAGAAAATCGGGTCGTATCTTAAAATTACTCTTTCTTTGCCTATTTTTCTAGACAATTCCTTAAATGAATCTATTACCTTTCTTTTATCTAAAATACATGTCTCTACTTCTTTTCCATATGATGTTATAGTATAGTGAAAATAATATTTATAGTCTCTTAATTTATTTAAATCATATAACATTGGAGTTACATCCTTTGTCCAAAATACAAAACAATCAACAGTATGTGGATTTAACTCTATCTTACTAACCTGTTTTGGATTCATTGGATTAATTACATAAACAAAACCTTCTTTAAGTCTGTTAAAAAACCACTTACTATAGAAAGCAGGTATATCAGTTCTTCTACTCACACTTACTATCATATTTAACCTCCATAGTAATATAATTATGTTCTAATATATTTTTAATATAATTATAGCTCTAAATACTTAATTTAATCAAAACATTTAAGATAATTCCAGTATGATTTACTGATTCATTTCTAGCATTTAAAATATCCTTAATAAGATTATAATTCTTTAAAAATAAATATACATTATTCCTAAACTTTCAAAACTAATTTTATAATGAAACTAAAAAAGGTGCTATTTTCAAGCACCCTACAATTTTACTTTTTAACAAATTTAATACTATACAAATATACCAATATTACATTAAAGGTAAACACTATATATTAAAACTTTATATCATTATATAATACAAATTTTATTGTATTTGGTTTGTTTTTTCTGGTTCATGATGTTTATAATAATATACCGTTTCTTCTCCAATTACTTCAGAACCAAGCTTCTCCCATTTTCCTCCATAGCTAGTCTCTATTTGTTCACATTCTGAATCTGTTGATGCTACAATAAGACCATAATTAGGTCTGAATATAGCTGTTTCTTCCTTTCCATTTTTATAACTTAATTTACCATTATTTAACCTTAACAAGTTTCCATTCTTTTGATAATTAAAATTAATTCCATTAATAACTTCTGGACTAGATGAATCAATAAATATATAATTGTTAAAGTTATTTTTTAACATTAAATTACCTCCTCCATGTACCGATTTAACGATATAATCATAGGCATCTATATTGCATCTCAATGTTAATTTTGGTATTTGAAGGGTTTTAAATACATAAACTTTATGTTTATATTCTAAGCCATCATCCCAGTTATCCTTATTATCACTAACTAAATCAATATTACATTCTGTAAAATAATTTCCATAAAATAAAGAATATGCTTCTTCTACTCTATCTTTAATGCTTAAATATGTGTCATAATCTGTATTATAATAATACTGACCACACCTTCTTATAATACCAGAAAAATAACTATCTTTCATTGAATCAAATGAAAAGCCACAATACCCACATTGGTCAATCGTAATATTATTAATTTTATAACTTCCATACCCCTCATACCCCTTAACTTGACTACTTATAAGACCAACTTTCTGTATTTTTTCAATCCTTACATTATTTATACTAGTTCCAGTTCTAATCCTCATTCCATTTTGACACTTAGATATTCTACTATTAGAAATAATTGTATCTATTCCTGTATCAATACCCAGCCCACAAGATGAAACTGTAATATCATTTACAATTGAGTAATATGGTATCCTAATTCCTGTACCCGAAAAACCACTTATATAAATATTTTCATAATGACCTAGACCTTTAATCATATTCTTACTGTTATCATACAGGATTGCTGATACATTATTCATCTCAACATTCTTTTCATTCTTATTAATAATCATCTCATAATGATATTTAGGATTACCTTTTGTCGGTGGTTCTTTATTTACCTGTATCTCACAACTATCAGAATAAAAATTTATATTTTTAATACATTGTTTTTTCCCTGTCAATGTAATAATACTCATATTTTCTACTCCACGAGTTATAAATTGTGTAGTGCCTGTAGATGAATTAGAATCACCTTGCAATACAATTTCTTTATTAATTTTAACACCACTTGTAAATAGGTATTTACCTTTTGGAAAATATAAGACACAAAAATCTGTTTCTATTTCATCAATAATATCCTGCAAAGCAGGACCTACGTTGTACGAACCATCATTTTTAATACCTCTTTCTACTACATTAATCCATCTTCCATCTTTAATCCCAGTTCTTCCTTCCATAATATTATATATTCCTTTCCCTTTTACTTAGTTTGAACCTCCTATGACTAAAGTCACAGTTTTACTACTTCATAGAATTTTACATAATCAAATTAATTTTTTATATTATTTTTATATTATTCAATCCATGCTATTACCAAACCATTTACATTAAAACTATAGTCCTAGCTCTCCAATAAAATACATCTATTCAAATACTACGTATTTACTTATTTCTCTATCAATTTATAATAGTGTACAGTTATTCCAAACTCTATTTTTTCACCAATTTTCTCCCATGTTCCCCCATAATGAGCAGAAAGAATACTTTTATCTTTAATAATTGTTGACATAATGTCACCTACCTCTGGTTTATGCATCTTAATATCCTTATCCTTACTATTTATATATATATTTCCTTTTTTTATCTTGACTTTATCCCCATAATCTTCATCAGATATACCAATTCCATTGATACTACTTAGTTTTCCATCGTAAAATATAACAGTTTGTCGCATATTATTGTACGTTAAATTTCCTTTTTCTGACTTAACAATCCAGTCAGTAGCATCTATATTGCATGTTAATAGTACATTCTTGGTTTCAAGTGCTTCTACAAGATACACCTTATGCTTATCTTCTTTGAAATCTTCCCAATTATCTTTATTGGTATTTGATAAAACTATATTACTTGATTCCAATAAATTACCATAGAATAAAGAATATGCTTCTTTAACTCTATTATCCAACATTAAATAATTATCATAGCTTACATCATAATAGTACTGCCCACACCTTGTGATATTTCCTGATATCTGAACATTGGATATAGAATCAAACCAAACTCCACAATATCCACATTGGTCAATTGTGATATTTGTAATAAAATTTAAACCTCTACCAATATTTTTAATTCCAACTTTTTTTATTTCTTCTACCCTCATACCATTTATAAAAGTTCCAGTAGAAATTATCATTCCATCAACACAGCCCCAAACCTTACTGTTAGCAATAGTTGAATTTTCTCCTGTACTAATTCCAAGTCCGGATGTAAAAATTGTAATATCATTTGCTGTAGAATTATTAGGCATATCAAGTGCAATTCCAGAAAAACCACTAAAAGATAGATTTTCATAATGACCTGGTTCTCCCTGTTTATCTTCACATATAACAGCAGATATATTTCTATAATTTATAATTACATTATGATGAAATCTAGGTTTTCCATCTGTTGGAGGTTCATGATTAGATGTCATATCTCTATCACAACTATCTGAATAAAAGCAAATGTTCTTAATACAGTGTCTTACACTTTTTGCTGTTATGATTGCTATATTTTCACTTTTAGGATTTTTCTTTCCTTTAAAAGTAAACTGTGTTACTCCAGCAGTATTTTTAGGAACATTCGCTAAAATATAAGAATCTCCACATAAGGTTAATCGTTTCTTAATCTTAACACCACTTTCAAATAAGTATTTTCCTTTTGGAAAATATATAATAGAATCTTCTGGTACAGCATCCATAATCTCTTGCAACTTAAAACTTACATCTTTTGTTTCATCATTACAAATTCCATAATCAAGTACATTAATCCAGCCACTTATATCTTTAATTATTATAGACTCTTCCATTAATCACTACCTCCTAGTTTGATAATTTAATCTTTTATCTTTTTATAATAGTACATGGATTCCCCAGCTAATACTTTTACATCAATCTGTTCCCATATTCCACCATGTAATTTATTTATTTCTTCTGTAGAATCTAGTACTGAATATATTACAATATTCTTTTTTAATCTAGGAACCATTAAATACTTACCTTTATCATCTATATACAGAGTGTTCTCGATTATTTTGATTAAATCTTTTTCATCTATATCAGAAATTTGAACACCTCCTACAGAACAAATCTCACCATTATAAAATTTATAAGTATTTACACCATTTTCTAACAGCAAGTTACCTTTTGCACATTGTATAAAGTTATCTGCTTCAGCATAACATGTTAGCATTACATTGTTTGTTTCATTTGCCTTGATTACATATATCTTATGTTCATTAAGTGAATCATTTTCCAAGGTATCAATATTACTATTCATCAATACAATATTGCAATTTTCTAAAATATCTCCATAAAAAATAGAATAAGCTTCTTCTTTTCTATCTTCCATATTCTCATAAGCATTATAATCAACACTTTTATAATACTGACCGCATCTAGTAATTCTGGCAGTTATCTGACTATAGTACATTTTTTCAAACATAAATCCACAATATCCACATTGGTCGACCATAAGATTCATAATCAGATTAAAACCAAATCCTTTATTATTAATACCTATTTCTTTTATTTCTTCTATTCTCACATTATTTAAGCTAACACCAGTAGTAATCTCCATTCCATTTTTACATTCGTAAATCTTGCTACTAGAAAGCATTGACTTCTCTCCAAGCCTCATACCAAGACCACATGAACTAACAATTATATCATTGCCAGTTGAATAGTATGGAATTTCAATCCCTATCCCTGAAAATCCAGAAATAAACAGGTGTTCAAAATGAGATAGTCCTTGTGTTTCTCCATATTCTGTAATAGCAGATACATTTTTAGGCGGTATTTTCTCTATATCATGACTATCATAATAAAAATTAATATTTTTGATACATTGACTTGTTCCTGTCAATGCAATAATACTCATATTAGAAACTCCTCGAGTTATAAAATTGGTTGTTCCTATGATTGATTGTTTTTTATCTAAATTTGATACTTGATTATCTCCTCCATAATAAGAATCTCCTTGAAGTGTTATTTGTTGACTAATTTTAATACCTTTCTCAAATAAATAATTACCTTTTGGAAAATATATAATGGAACCTTCTAGTGACTTATCAGAGACAATATCTTGTATCATATTACTTACATCATATTTCCCAGTAATATCTATTTTACTGTTTAATTCTAGTACATTAATCCAATCTGGAGTTTTAGTTTCAATTTCCATGATTAATTCCTCCTTTTCAAATCTAAATTCTTTTCACAGAAAAATTTTTTTGACTATAACTGAAGTGACTTTTACTCTCTTTGGGAATTTTGAGAGGATAATTTTCATTTTTACAATATCATTATAGTTATATTATAAATCAATTATAATCTCATTATATTTTCACTATTACCAAGTTATTCTTAATTTTTTAATACAAATTTTATATAATGATTAAAATAGTTAAGCTTTGTATCAATATAATTTAATCCCAATAGAAAAACACTCATTTCTGAGTGTTCTATACAAATTTTTATTTTGAGAAATCTTATATAATCTTACATTTTAAAAATTTTATAATATTCAATTTAATACCTTCTCTAGTAAAGTTATTTTTGATTTGCATATCTTAATGACCATGGGCAACTCATCATACACTTCAATACACAAAAACACTTTGAAACATCAATAATAGACTCTCTTTTTCCTGGCAAAGTCCACTCATTTCCATGTATAGCTTTTGCAGGGCAGTTTTCTACACAAACATTACAATCCATACATTTTGAATCAATCAAAGGATATCTTTCAACAGAAATTGGAGCATCTGTAAGTACTGTACACATGCTAAAAGCACATCCATATTCCTCTGTTACAAACAAATTATTTTTTCCCATAAATCCAATGCCACTAATATTTGCTATTGTCTTATGTGGTAAAGGACTAATCCCTGATTGCATTTCTGGATTAATATAGGCTTTTTCAAAATATCCATGTTCTAGATTGTTTTTCTCCGATTGAGAATACGCTCTATATCCTTTATTTTGAATATACTTTGAAATCCAGTCAGCTAATTCTTCTGCTTTCTCCTCTTTTTCTAAAAACTCATCACTATCTGTAGGTAAGTTATTGTATATATCTGTAATAAATTTTTTTGATAACCCTATACAAAATAAAATTGCTTTAGAAAAACCTTGTGTTTGATTTATTGGAAATTCAGATATATCAATAAAGCGAACAATGTCTACACCTTTATTGTATAAAATAGATTTTAATTCATCATTCATATTTGACTCCTTCCCCTAGATAAAAATAACATTACACATTAGTAAAATTTATTATTTTAATTATGTTAACCAATATTTTGTACATTCTTTATTTCTACTCATAAAACCATACTCAATTAGATATCTTCTAATTGTTGCAAAATCATCATATATAGATTCTAAAATCTGATTAACTTCCTTTTCTGAATATTTCTTCCCACGTTCAAATTGTTCCAAAATCTTAGATAAAATTACGACCTTTTTCTTTTCTTTTGAAGAAAATACTTTTAATTTTAAAGGATTCATACTTTCAAATGATGTATCCAAAATGTGTTTTCTCTCTTCTTCAGTTACTACATATCTTTCATCTACCATTCGAGCATGTTCATGGATTGGTATTATAGTACTGCTTTTATTAGATTTATCTTCAAATACAGATTCATATAGTGCTAAATATAGCTTAGCCTGTTTTGCTTTTTCTCTGAAAATAAATTTTTGATGGCGTATAGTAGATGTGGATACTCCAACCTGTTTTGCTATCTCCTTATCTGGTAAATCACTAATAAATAATTGAAATAATTGTTTTTGATTTTCAGTCAATGTGTTGTATTTTGAATCACTATTAAGCAATTGCTCTAAATAATCACTATGTTCTAATTCCACATGAAGTTCAATAGCTTTTGAAGCTTCAAAGAATCTATTACCTATTTTATATATTTCTCCTACCTCATATGTTTTTGTACATTTAATGCAACTATAACAATTTAAATCATCATTAAATATATAGCCTCGTTTAATATCATCAATAGAAAGATTTTCAATTTTCATGTTGCTACCTCCATTTCACAGTTTACATTTTTCATAAACATATTATATTAAAGTTTATCAACATAATCAACATTTTTATTTTTCGTTTATCAAATCTAATTATTTATTAATTTGAAATTACAAAATATAAAAATATATTTAAACAAAACTATTTAGATTTTTAGCTATATAAATACTTATTTATTCTATTTATTACTAAGTGTTTTTCTATATAAATCTAAACAATATTTACAAAATAAAAAAAACTCCTTAATTTATAATTAAAGAGTTCTTTTTTATACAACAAATCTATACAATCAATCTTATAAAACATAAGTTTATAGGTATTTATAAATATTAACCTTGTATTTTAGTTCTTTATTTAAACTCAATTACAGTATCTTTCCCACCTTCAACACTATTGCCTACATTACATGTATTCATATTGTACTCTGAATGATTAGTTATTGTAACTGGAGTAATAAGTGATATACCCTTTGATTCAATCAAAGGACGATTAATTTTCAACATTGGTGTTCCTTCCTTCACTTGCTCTCCCATACTCACCAATGCCTCAAAACCTTCGCCTTTTAACTTTACAGTATCTAAACCAACATGAATAAGAAGTTCCATCCCGTTTTCTAATTCTATTACAAATGCATGTTTAGTCTCTGCTACTACTACTATCTTTCCATTGATTGGAGCATATACAATGTCTCCTGTAGAATCTATAGCTACACCCTCTCCCATAATTTTTTGAGAAAATACACCATCTTGTATTTTAGATAACTCTATTACTTTTCCTGATATGGGTGATTTTATTGATTTTTTTTTAAACATTTTGAACATAAAAACTACTCTCCTTTTTGCTTTTATCCATTGTTAGCTGTTTTTAACTTCTCACCTAAACTTCCTCCTGGATGGTACTTATAAAAATCTGAAGAACCAAAATTACTACTCTTAGATAATGCACATGCAATAGAATCTCCTAAAACCAAAGTAATTGTAGATGATGTTGTTGGTGCTAGATTTAAATGGTCTGCTTCATCCTTTGCAGGATATATTAAAGCATAATCACACTCTTTTGCCAGTACTGAATTTCTGTTTGAAGTAAATGCAATTGTCTTAGAACCTATTGCTTTAATATATTTTATACAGTTTACCACTTCCATAGAATTTCCACTATTTGATATTAAAATTGTAATATCCTTGCTTTCAATCATTCCTAAATCTCCATGCACTGCCTCTGTTGCATGTATAAAAAAGCTAGGTGTACCAGTACTAGCAAATGTAGCTGCCAATTTCTTACCTATATGTGCAGATTTTCCTACACCCATAAAAATTACTTTGCCTTCACAATTTGCAATTTCACTAACTATACTTTCATATTCTATTCCTGCTTCATCTATTAAACATCTTATGGCATTCATTTCAGTAGTCATAACATCAACCATTGTTTTTAAATATCCCATAACTATCTCCCTTCCTACTATAAAATTCTTTTTGCAATATAATCCATAGTTTTTTTAATCCTATTTAAACCATCTTCAAGTTTTTCTCTTGAACATGCCACATTTAACCTTAAATAAAACTCACCTTCTTCACCATATACAGACCCCGACATAATAGCAACTTCTCCAATATCCATCAATAATTTTTGGAATTTCTCACCACTTATTTTAAGTTCGGAAAAATCTATCCAAGCAAAGTAACAGCCTTCTGGCATGACCAATTTCAATGGTTCTAAATTATCTTTTATATAATCAATCGTATATTTAAGATTCTCTTTAAGGTATTTTAATAGTTCATCTAACCAATATTCGCAGTCATCATAACAGACCATTGTAGCTAATATTGCTAGAATTGCTGGCGAATTTACAAAATCACGGTATCTAGTGATATTTTCAAATTTATTTCTAATACCTTCATTTGGTATAATCACATATGACCCAGTCAATGCTGGTATATTGAAAGATTTAGACGCTGATGTACAAATGAATACAGAATCTAAATAGTCCTTTGCAACATTTAAGATAGGTGTCATTCTATTGTCATATACAATATCCATGTGTATATCATCTGATATTATCTTGACATCATTATTCTTACAAATTCCTATCATCTTAACAAGTTCTAACTCACTCCATACTCTACCAGTTGGATTGTGAGGATTACATAAAATAAATATCTTAGATTTTTTACACTTTTTCTCAAAATCATTAAAATCAATTGAATAGAATCCATTCCTATTTACAAGATGTGACTTTATAATATTACGATTGTTATTTATTATCACATCATAAAAAGCATTGTATGCAGGAGTATTTATAAGGATTCCATCTCCTTCATTACTTAACATCTCAATAAGTTTGCTAATTGAATACATTACACTTGGACTATAATATATCCAGTTACTATCAACGCTACAATTAAATCTTTTAATATACCAATTCGTAACTGAATTTCTAAAATCATCATGTTTCCATCTACTGTATCCCAAAACTCTATGATTTAACCTTTCCTGCAACACCTCTGTTATTTCAAATGGAAACTCTAAATCCATATCTGAAATTGTAAAAGGAAGCAAATCCTTCTTACCAAATCTATCTTCTACATAGTCCCACTGGGTACAATATGTACCCAATCGGTCTACTTTTTTATCAAAATTAATCATTACATGCCTCCAAATGACCTTCCATAGCTTTATCCATCTGCTTTCTTAAAGAATACACTTGAGTTCCTATAATTACTTGTATTGTATGCTCATCTAATTTAACAACTGCTATACCACCAGCCTCTTTAATTGCATCCTCATTTATTAATGATACATCTTGTAGTTTTAAACGCAATCTAGTTACACAATTATCTAGTGATAATATATTAGATTGACCACCTAAAGCAGATATCATTTGTTGTCCTTTATATGTAGACAAATTTTTGAAATCTGAACCATTTCCTTCAGATACTTTTATTTCTTTATCCTCACGTCCTGGGGTCTTTATATTAAACTTAATAATTGCCCACTTAAATACAAAATAGTATATTGCAAAATATAAAACTGCTACTAATACTGCTATTGGCCATCCTGTAGCTGTTCCTCTTAACACACCAAAACTTATAAATGCAATTAAATCTCCTGTGAATCCCATCAACACGCCTAAGTATGGAAGTACCATGTTTGCTAGACCATTCATAAATGTATGGAAAGCAAATAATGCTGGTGATATGAATAAGAATAGAAACTCTATTGGTTCACTTATACCACCTATAATAACTGTCAACACTCCTGATATTAAAAGTCCTTTAAGTGCCTTTCTATTTTCTGGTTTTGCTGTACGGTAGATAGCCAATGCAGCACCAGCTAATCCATATTGAATCATCAATTTACCTTGTTCCATTTTACCAGCTAAATCAAGAGGTATAATCTGATTATTTTCTACATATGCCATAAACATGTTCAATGTACCAAAGTACGTTTCTCCATCAATAACAGCAGTTCCACCTATTGGTGTAAAACGGAATACGGATGTTACAAGATGATTTAGTCCAAATGGAATTGTAACTCTTTCTGCCACTGCATATGAAAAATATCCTAATGGTCCTGCTGAAGAAATCCATCTTCCTAAACTTTGGAATGCATTGAAAAATGGTGGCCAAACAATAGGTATTAATAATCCAACTATACTCATAACTATTAAACTAACAATTGGAACTAATCTTGGTCCACTGTAGAATCCTAATGATTCTGGTATCTTTAAATTACTAACTTTATCATATATTGCATAAACAATTAATCCTGCTACAATACCACCTAAAACACTTGTATTATATGTTTGTATACCCATAATCATAGCTTGACCATTAGTTGACATCTGTTCTACTGGTACTAACAAATCAGCTCTTGTTAAATAAAAATTTGTACCTATGTGCATTGCTATAAATCCTACTAATCCTGAAAAAGCACCAAACTCTTTTTCTTTTTTTAATAATCCTAGTGGAATTGCCATTGCAAATAATGCTCCCAAGTTGTTAAATGCAAATAATCCTATTGTTAACATGAAGTTTAAAACTAAGTTAACATATTCATTCCCTAAAAATGGAACCATTTCAATCATCTTAGGGTCTGTAAAACCTGCCCCAAGTCCTAGCATCATCCCAGAAACACTAAGTAGTGCTATTGGGAACATAAACGTTTTTCCTAACATTTGGAAGAAGTTCCATAAACCTAACTTATTTTTTTTCATAATTTTCCCCTCCTATTTTTATCTAAAAACATAATCAAATTTATAGAAAAACCTAAATCAAAAAACTTAATTTAATAATTAAGTTTAATGATTTAGGTTTTGCCTGCTCAACCAGTTACAATCCTAAAAGTCACTGTCTGTATTTGATTGTATCTAATAAAAAAACCTAAATCAAAAAACTTAACCTAATAGTTAAATTCAATGATTTAGGTTTTGCCTGCTTAACCAGTTACAATCCTAAAAGTCACTGTCTGTATTTTGATTGTATCTAATAAAAAAACCTAAATCAAAAAACTTAATCTAATAGTTAAGCTCAATGACTTAGGTTTTGCCTGCTTTATCAGTTACAATCCTAACAACCACTGTTTGTTATTTTATTTATGTGAATCATTAAATATAATTCTTCTTCTTTACTAATCTTATATTCAAATCTGTCTAATACCAATGCTGCAATTTCTTCAGTACACACTTTAGGTTTATTGTAATTTTTATTCACTAACTTATACATATCTTCAATATCACTATCATTGTAAGTTTCTTTTCGGAGAATCCTTTGAACAAAAAACTTTAAGTGAGTTATAAGTCTAGTATAATTTAATGAATTTACATCCAATTTAAATCCATGTACTTCTTCAATTATCTGAATAACTTGTTTTGAAAACTCTAGTATATTAATACCTTCATCTTTTTGAGAATTTTCCAAACCATTGATTATGTGAATAGCAATATATCCTGCTTCATCTTCAGGCAATTTTATTCCTATCCTTTTTTCAATTTCATCAATTGCCCATAATCCAAATTCAAATTCTTCCCTATAAAGTTGTTTTGTCTCATTCAATATTAAGTTTGGTAATTTTATACCTTGTTTTTCTCTTTGGACAGCAAATTCTATGTGACTAGTTAAGGCTAATATTATTGAATCATTCACTTGAGTATTTAAAACTTCATTAGCCTTTTCTATAATTTCTTCTGAAATTTTAAAGTATTCAATAGAGGTCTTATTAAGTATTTGATTGTATTTGTCCCTTTGATCGTCTTGAACAAAATATTTCTTAGAAATCAAATTTTCATCTATCAAATCGCCTACTTTTTTCTTAAATCCTACTCCAGCACCAGTGACAATTATTTCTGTGCCATCTTCTAGGGAGCTTACTACTACATTGTTATTAAATATCTTTTTTATATTCACTATAAATCCCCTCTAAAAAAATTCTCTCATCACACTTACATAGTATAGTATATTTAATTTAATGTCAATATTTAAAATTTTACTTTCGTATATATTTTGCAATTTACCCTATAATACTACAATAACAAAATATTTTTTATTGTCATCAATTAATTTGTCATATTTTATCATATTTTCATTGAAATATATTTAATTATTTCTTATGTATATTTAATTATTTAAAATCAATCGACATTTTATATTACAAAAATTATTTTCAATTTTTTCCAGTATTTTCAAGTATTTCAACTTAATTATATATATTTATTGAAATTCAGATTATAGCTTTGTACTAATCTTTTCTCAAATATATACATTGGTAATATAATTTTTAATTTATATAAATTAAATTAAAATTTTTTATAATTTTTTTTATAAAATTATTTGTATTATATTTTGTATTTTTTATAAGATTATTATACTTGTACATCTTTTATAACATATAAAATCTTTTTTTCTAATTATATACAATATATTTTCCATTATGTTCTAATCAATTTCTTTACTATTTTTACAACTTTATTAGTCATATTCATAATTATTTCTAATTAGTGTTTAACATTTTATGTAAAATTTATAAAAAAATGTATATAAATTAAAATAAGTGACTATACTAAAAATATGATACGGATAAACAATAAGTTCAACCTATCTCCCCCAAAATCAAGTGAGCTACAGTTTCCCCCAACTGTAGCTCATTTTCGTGTAATTTAATAAACATCTCAACAAGAATTAATTAACAAAACCCCTTATAAAAACATAACATATATTAAACAAGCTCTTGATTAAAACTTGAGCTTTTTTAATAAAAAACAGAATAGTTTATTAGATAAGGGGTTTTTTTATGCAATTCATGGATGTATCTAAATACATTGAAGGTGCAAATCTTAAAGTTAAAACTAAAAATGGTGAAACTGTTAAAAGAATATATTTTAACAACTCTGCCACTCCATTAGTTTTAAAAAACGTAATGGATAACTTAAACTGTGAGATTCCTTGGCTTACTTATATTAATGCTCCAGGAATAATCTCAGAAAAAAATACTTTAAAATATGAAAATGTACGCTCTACTATCCTCAAACTTATTGATGGAGACGAAGAAAAGGATTCTGTTATTTATGTCAAAAATGCTACAGAAGGAATAAACTTCTTAGCAAAATTTTTTAAAGATGAAAATCCAGATAAATTTGTTATTACCACAGCAATGGAGCATATGGCTAATTACCTGCCTTTTAAAGTTAATTTTCCTACAAAAGTTGTTGGAATTACAGAAAAAGGAGAACTTGATTTATGTCAATTAGAGAATATACTTAAAAATTATGCTGGTAATGTATCTCTCGTTACAGTTACAGGAGCTAGTAATGTCACAGGTATAACCACTCCTATATATGAAATAGCAAGAATAGCTCATAAGTATGGTGCAAAGATATTGGTGGATATTGTGCAAGTAATTCAGCATAAACCTTTTTCAATGATGCCACATGAATGTGATGAGCATATAGATTTTGTTGTTTTTAGTGCTCATAAATGTTATTCTCCACTAAATGGAGGAGCTCTGGTAGGACCTAAAAAATTCTTTGAAAAATTTAATCCTGTACTATATGGCTCAGGTTCCACCAAATTTGTAAATGATAACAAAATACTATATGCAGACATACCCCAACGTTTTGAAGCAGGATACCCAGAGTATTTTGGAACTCTTGCAATGGGAAAAGCACTGAACGCTTTAAATAAAATTGGTCTAAACAGAATTTCAAAATACGAAAGAGAATTATTTTTATATGTTAAAGAAGAAATGAGTAAAATACCTAATATAATAATATATGGAGATAAATCAAATAATGTAATTATCCCAAATATATCTTTTAATATAAGTAATATGTATTACAAAGATGTAGCAAAATATTTAGTTGATAACTTTGGAATAGAAACTGGAGCTGGAGTAGTAGGTGCAGATATTTATGTACAAAAATTATTAGGTATAAGTCCAAAAGAAGCATATGTCAGATTTATGAGGGAAAATCCTGTAGGTCTTGTTAGGATAAGCTTAGGAATGTACAATACTTTTGATGAGGTGGATAGCTTTATACATGCTATTAAAACTTTGGCTTTTAAATAAGTTTTTTCTATTCTTTTTTATCAATAAATAGAGAGTAGTTTTGTTTTCACAAAAAAGCAAATTATATCAACAGTCAATTTCATTAGCAATTAGACACTCATTTGTAACTATACAAACTATTTTACACTATACAAACAAAAAACTCATTACAATGAGTTTTTTTGTTTATATATGAGATTTATTTTAATTACTTCAATTTACTTTAATTACATATATGATTCAATTTTGTTTTTTAAATTCTCCTTAGGCATAAAACCTATTAATCTATCTACAGGTTTTCCATCCTTAAATATTAGCATAGTTGGTACTGTAGATACTTCAAATTTCTGAGCTAATTCTATACTTTGGTCTATGTCCACCTTCAAGAAGTTTGCTTTTTCAACCATCTCATTTCCTAAAGCTTCATATATTGGTGATAGCATCTTACAAGGTCCACACCAAGTCGCAAAGAAATCTACAACTACTAAACCATCTTTATTTTCTACTTCATTTATAAATTCATTATTATTTATTATTTTTACCATAATATACATCTCCTTTATTATCTTCTTGATATTAATATACTACGCCCTATATAACAGTTCAATTAGGCACTTTTTTGTAACCGCCTATTTTTAATAGATTTAATATTATGATAAATAGATTTATAAGATTAAATATTTATGAGACTAAATATTTCTAATATATTTTATTTTTTTCTTAATATAGTTGACATTTTTTCCCTTAAATTATAAAATCAAATTAATAACTACATAGGTAGTTACTAATCTTTTATCAAAGGAGTTTCTATATGGATAATATAATTAATGAATTACAAAATATAGGATTTACTAAATACGAATCTCAAATATACATATCATTATTAAAGGAAAGCCCTTTAACAGGATATGAAATAAGTAAATTATCAGGTGTACCACAATCAAAAGTCTATGAAAATATAACAAAGCTATTAAACAATAATATAATTATCAATGTTGGAACTGACCCTATTAAGTACATACCAATAAACCCTAATGAATTATTAAAAAATAAGAAAAAAGAATTTGACAATTCTATGGATAATCTAAAGAATAGCTTACAGATATTAAATAAAAGTAAAAGTGTAGAATACGTATTAAACATAAAAGGAGATAAAAATATATTAAAAAAAGCAATAGAAATGATAAAAAATGCAAAACAAGAAATTATAATTTCTTGCCCTTATGAAGAAATTCTTGAATTAAAAAAAGAACTCCTAATTGCTTACAAAAAAAATATTAATATTGAAATACTACTTTTAGAAAACAAAAGTCTGAAAGGTCTTGATAATATTCATATTCATGGAGGTAATAAAACTACACTTGAAAATAAAATGCTTTACAAAGGAATTATTTTGATTGTAGATAATGATGAAATATTGACAGGAAACTTATCAGAAGGCAGTGAGGCCATTTCAATTTGGACAAAAAACTCTAACATTTTATATATTGGAGTTCAATACATAAAACATGAAATTTATATTTCAGAACAAATAAAAGGAGGTTATAAAAATGAACAAAATTAAGATTAAACAAGTTGATGCTTTTACAACTATACCTTTTGGTGGAAATCCTGCTGGTGTCGTTACTGATGCCTCTAACATTTCTGATGAAATTAAGCAGAATGTGGCTAAAGAAATGAATTTATCAGAAACTGCATTTGTTTCAGAGTCAAATATTGCAGATTTTAAAGTACAATTTTTCACACCAGGTTTAGAAGTTGATTTATGTGGTCATGCAACAATAGGTACTTTCCATGCACTTTTGGAAGAAGGGAAGCTTAATACTAATAAGAGTATATTTTATCAAGAAACAAAAGCTGGTGTATTATCTGTAGAGCTTAAGAAAATAAATAATGAAAATATATTTATGATGGAACAGAATACACCTGAATTTGAAAATTTAGATAATTGCAGAAAAGAACTTGCACAAATGATAGGTGTGCATGAAGATAGACTTCTTGAATATCCTATTATAAAGGTAAATACTGGACTTTGGTGGCTTGTATTTGGTCTAAAATCTTTAGATGATTTAAAAAATATCTCTCCAGATTTAAATAAAATCAAAAAATTTAGTGGTGATAATAATATAATTGGTATAACTCCATTTTGTATAGAAACTATAGATAAAAAGTGTGACTACCATTTAAGATCTATAGCACCATATGTTGGAGTTACAGAAGACCCTGTATGTGGAACTGGGAACGCTTGCGTATCATCTTATATAGTACATCACAATATTTTAGATAAAACTAGTTTTATTGGTGAGCAAGGTAACTTTATAAACAGACCTGGAAAGGTATATGTAAATATAACTAGAGAAAACAATGACATAACTTCTGTAAAAATTGGAGGAAGTGCTTATACTATTTTAAGTGGTGAAATTATGTATTAATCCCATACCTAATAAAAACAAATAAAAATACTAGCTAACTAAAGCTAGTATTTTTATTTGTTATTTTTATTTAATAATCATACTCTAACAAATACTATAATTATATATATCATAATATTGTATTTAGAAGTAAAATTTTATTTTTATTATTAATTAGTTATAAATCAATCTAATACAACATAATTACAGTAGATTAACCTATAAAACATAATAATTGCTTACTAATTATTTATCATCCTCAACAAGTCTACTTAATGTCTTATCAGATAAGAATAATAATATCGCTGCAACAAATAGTATTACTGGAATTATAGTATATACTTTAATCATATCAAATTTAAGAGTAAATGCATATATATATCCATATCCTTTACCAGCTATAAAAGTAGCAAATGTCCATACTCCCATAAGAACACCTAGAAGCTTCTTAGGTGCATACTTACTTACAAAAGAGTTACCAAGTGGTGAGAATAACATTTCACCAAGACTTAAAAGAATACCAAACATGATTATCCATAGTATACTAGCTTTAGCAGTTTCAGGAGCTCCAACTCCTCTTGAAAATTCTGCACCAACAAGCATTAAGAATGCAAGACCTAAGAATATTAATCCAAGACCTGTCTTTTTAAATAAACTCATATCTCCTTGTGGTCTACTAGCAAGTTTAAACCATAATGCTCCAAGAACTGGTCCTAATACTATACATACAAGTGAATTTAATGAGTCAAACCAAGCAAGAGGAACATCAAATCCTCCAACATTCATGTTTACAAATGCTGCACCATAATCATAAACTGCAAGATAAGTTAGATACCAGAATACCCAGAAAATTACAGAGAAGAATGATATAAGTATAATAGCCCAAATTCTCTTCTTATCCATGCTTGTAAGAGGAGACTTATCTTTTTCTTCAATTTTTTCAGCAACTACACCTTCTTTAAAAGGTCTCTTTCCTGCATTCCCAAGGAATCTCCATCCATATATGAACCATATTGCACCTATTACACAAAGTACAGCTGCTATAAAGAAACATTGAGAAAATCCAAGTACACCATTTTTTGCAAATGTTTTAAGGTAAAGAATACCAACTGCTATAGTACCAATAAAAGAACCTATATTAACAAAAGAATACTGTACTGAAAATGCTGTATCAAGTTCTTCTTGACTATCAAAAAGCTGTCCATTTACCGCAGATACGTTACCTTTAAAGAATGCAGTACCAATTGAAACTAAGATTATCATTGCATTTACCATAGAAACTGTAGTTGCAATAGAACCAAGATAGTATCCTACTCCCATGATAAGCATACCTATAGGTATAGTATATCTAGCTCCTATCCATCTATCTGATATATATCCCCCAATTATAGGTGCAAGGTATGTGAATGCAACAAGGTTGGCTTGCATTATAGCAGCTTGTCCTTTATCTATTCCAAGACCACCATGAACTATAGCTGTTGTAAGGAATATATATATTAAGTACTTTGAAGCATAATATGCTGCTCTTTCAAATGAGAAAGTTGTTGAGCAGATATAAAATCCCATAGGAAATTTACCCTTCTTTTTTACTGTTGAGCTCATAATTTTAAATCCTTTCTTAATTGTATTTTTATTTTTTACGTTTTGTCCAAATTCTTTCTTTTATGAAAGATATAATATTATTATTTTGTAAAACAATTTGTAATTATTATTAAGATAATTGCGCATTTATTTGTAGAGTACATATTCTCATGGAATAAAATTAATACACTTCTTAATCATAAATTTAAATTATATAAATTCACTATTTTCAGATATAGTTATAAATTAATATATTCTCATCTAATACCATGAAAAAACCTTCGCCATATGCAATTCTTATTTTTTACGTGATAGTATTTTACAAACTAAAATCCCCCTTTTGTAGCAACTTATGTAATTACATTTTAGTGCTTTTTTAAAGGAGTCTCGAATAAAGCAACATATATTTTGTTCAAATAATGTTTTTATTTATTTTTTAAATTTATATATTACTTCACCCAACCAATTCTCAACTTAAATAACTAAACTACTATCTATTCACAGATTAGGCTTATTTCTTACACATTAGTTTATAATAAACACTGTGAATCTAAACATAAAAACTGTTATTTTAAAGTAATTACCCATATATTCGCTTTGATACTATTTATTGAGGTTATACTCTTTATGTATAATATATTATTTATAAAATACCTCAAAATATATTATTCATAAAATACCTCAAACTGAAAACTTTTTCACGAATATTTATTTTTCACCTCCCCTTTTTTATTTCACCATGTAAATCGTACCATAAATATGCACTTATATGCAAGAAAAAAATCTATTAATCGACAGTAAATAATTAGAAAAATTCAAATTATATTTATCAAGTATATTATATAAAATATTTCCTATGAAAATATAAATTAAATTAATGTTCAGAATTGTTTTTAGATATGAAATCTTGATTTTTTTATTACTTTACTTATTTGCTCAAATATATTTTTGTATGCAGTATATAATAATCAAATTATACACTTCTTATAACTGCATTGATTTGAAAATAATATTAATAATTAATAGAATAAAAAATTTAAATTAAATTTAAAAAAATTTGTTAAGTTGATTAAATACTTTTTTATGTATTTAATTAATTTTATAAATTCAATTATTTTCTAAATTTAGGTATGCTTTACTATATAAAAATGATTTTTTATCTTAATTTTCTAAATATAAGTGAATGCTATCATTTTAAGTATCTTATAAGCAATGTAACTATATATCTCTAATAACTACTTTTTTAACATGCTTAAACTATTTATAAGCTATTATATTTATGTATTAACCTAATAACTTTTTCACTAAAAAATAACAATCTATTCAAAGATAAACTATAGTACTTCTTCTACTTTGTTTCAATAAAATACTAAATAAATTTCGTACATCCACAATTTTTCAGGCTACACTATAAATATACAATATTTATCTTAGTTATAAGTTTAAGAATATTTTTAGTCTTATTTTGTCGAATATCTTTTTAATAAAACTTCATAATTCTAAGCATATTTTTACACTGTGTTTTCATGTACAAAAATAATGCTTACAAATAAACAACATAAATAAAACTTAAATAAGATGGATTCTATTCAACATAGTATCCATCTTATTCATTCAAAACCTAAAAGGATTTTTTATAATATTATATATTTTAAAATCTAAGTAACTCATTATAGTATCAATTTCACTTAAAGCTTACAATACACTTATTAATCTTGTTTTATATTAAAAACATCTACAATAACAATTTAAATCTTTAAGTGATATCCATCTCACACCTAAAGGAGTAGGCTCTCCGCACTATTCTGTAATTCTTCAATACAATCATTATTATTTTTTATATAATTTAATTATATATTTTATTTTACCAAAACCAGCATACATAAATAATACTTAAAATAGATTAAATAAAGGATACTAAAACACTTTATTGAGGTATATGACTTGAAATATATGAACTAACTTCATTAGGAGAAATATCTAAAATAGTTGCAAATTCTTCATTTAATAACCTTTCAGCTTCTTTCATTATATTATCATCTGCTTGATGTGTTTTTTTACCAATAGATTTTACATACTCTCTGTTATTATCTATACTTCTTACTAATTTTATTAACTCTTCACATTTACCACCTCTGAGTATTTTTTTAAATTGCTCACTTCTCAATTTTTCATTATCTATCCATGATGTATCCATATTAGGAATATCATTTATTAATGAAAGCACATTAATTTTAGAAAGTAACTTTCTCATTGGTACTTTTTCATTATCTACAGGAATTTTTATTACTGTATTATTAGAATAAATAGGACTCAATACATAATATTCTTTTTTTATTCCATTTGTAAATCGTTCATTCGTTATATCCATGACTTTGCAGACTCCTGTCATACCATACATTATATAATCATCAATCTTAAACAAAAACATCACCATCCTTAATAAAAAAAATAGTTTTGACAACTAAATCCACCTTGCCAAAACTATCTGCTATATATTATATTTTAACACATTTTAAGACTTAAATGTAAGTAAAACTTATATTATTAAAATTAAAAAATACATTAACCATTGATTAATGTATTTTTTAGATTTTTATAACAAGCATATCAAAATAAATTAATAAAGCTTATCTCCTGTGAATACCTATAAAATTGGTGCTTGGCTATTCATTGAGTACCCATCATTTCTTACATCATTTATTTCTAATATTTCATCATTTGTTTTAACCTTAGTAAGTTTTTTAACTGCTCCATAAGGTTCTTTTAATGAAATTTTATCTCCTCTTCCAGAAATAACCCATAAAATTTTATACCCTCTAGGTATTACTTGTAGTTTATTTTCACCTTTACCATCAGTAAAGTAGACTAACAAATTAATCTTTTTATTATTAGCATACTCAAAGACTGGAGAAAATCTAGTACCTCCACCTATCCTAATTCTATCTTTTATATCTTTTTCAGTTCTCACTTTATATACACGTCTAATTTCATTATCACATTCTATAATTGTAATTTCATGATTATAGTTTTTCACTATACTAAGAACTTCTTTAATAGCTTGTTTAAACTCTTCATCACTAATACTTCCACTTACATCAAGTGCAACTGCTATTTCTGCCTTATGACTTCTAAGTTCTCCCCTCAAATCTAAACGATTTGGTTGTCTTCTATTTCTTCTTGTTATAGTCTTCTTTTTATTATTTTCAACTGTTCCCATTATTCTATTAAGATATAAATTCCATGGCAATTCACCCTTACTATTTTTAAGTGATGATATCATACTTTCTAAATAAGCAGGAACTTTACCTTTTTGAGAACTGTTAATAAATTTTTCAGTAAATTCTCTAAGGGTATTTTCATCTATCTCATTGGATTCATCCCATATATCATGAGTTCTTTCGGGGCTATAATCAATTTCTATATCTCCATATTTATCACTATCATCTTCCTCACCATCTTCATCCACTTCCATCAAATCTAATTCAGTCTGAATCTTTTCTACATAATATTCAAAAGGTTCATATGGTTCAAGTTTTAAGGAATACTTTAAATTTACCCACTCTAAGGTAGTTGCATATGGTGGTAAATTGTTTAGAAATTTATTTACTACTATATCCATTGCCATATTAATTGCTAATGTACTATACTTTCCTTTTAACTCCTTTGCTCTCATCAAATGCATAGATAATATATGATGAATTTCATGTTTAATTGTAGTCTCCATTTGCTTTATGTCAAGCGTTAAAAAGATTATTGGATTAAAATATATAATATATTTAGCTCCCTTAAAATTCACACCTGTAGGACTACTTATATCAAATCTTATTTCTCTTGACATCTGAAACAAAAAATATCCATAAAAATTATCTTCTTCTTCCATAAGACTTAAATTCACTTTATCTACAAGACTAAAAAACTCATACTTAAAATCTTGTGGTATATCTATATCAAATTTCTCATTAGCACGATTTGCCTTTAGCATAGAATGAGTATTTATAATTTCACTTGCTTTATTATAAAGCTCTTTTGCTTGTTTATCAAAATAATTTTCCATACATTATCCCCTTATTAAACTATAAGATTCAAAATATGATTTTACAAACTCTTCATTTTCTATAGCTTTTTTATATACTTCAATATAACTGTTTCTAATATCCTTCATAATACCTATCATTAAATCTACAGGATACATTTTTAAAAATTCAATAAATCTATTAATATAGTGGTTTGATTCATATTTATCATTCTTAATATTTAATTCTAAGTCTTTTAGAATGTTCATAGCTGATAGATAAAGTCTTGTATGACTCTCATTTTTTACTCTTTCTACAATAGACTCATCAATAGATTCTCCTAAAAAAACATCTTCATAGGATATTAATGGTTCAGAGTTTGATTCAATAAAACTTATAAATTCTTCTGCAATAACTTTACCTACATTACCCTTTACAACATTTAAAAATACTGCTCTAGGAATAGAATTATTTTTTTCTTTATAAACTTTATAAATTTTAGATACTCTCTCATAACTTCTAGGAGTAGCTCTTACATCATCTTCATTTATTTTATGCAGATATTCTGGAAAAGTGGAAATAAACTCGATAACTTTTCTTTCAATACCCTCATCTATTGCCCATTTTATCCATTGTGTATGGTCACTCTCCATATTTAACCAAACAAACCTATTTTCTTGGGCTGCATCCATATCTACCACTTGATAATCAAAATCTGAACCATATTTACTTGATGGATTCATTGCTGCTAAAATCTTTACATCATCATGCAGTTTATATCCATTAATTTCTCTATTTAAAATTAAATTCATAAGTTCTTGCTGTACTGTATGCTCACAACGATTTATCTCATCTATAAATAAAAGAACTGTCTTACTTTTAGATATCTCTTCATCAATTTCTCTTAATTTGTTATGAACAGCATACACTGTTGTTTTCTTTTCAGTCTTATATCCATTAGAATTAACTCCTACATAAGATTCTATAGTTGGAAGACCACCTATTTCACCCTCTTTAAGTAAGTTTCCATCAATAACAATTAAACTCCAATCATTTTCTTTGGCAAGCTTATTTGCTAAAGCTGTTTTTCCTATTCCACTTTCACCTACTATTAAAGGTACTTCTCCAGTGGATAATATTAAGTCAACGCTTTTTAATGTGTCTATAAAATTCATTTTTCTCTCTCCTACATAATCTTTAATTTCTCATCTACAGCTATTTTTTTTGCTGTCTTACTTCCATATTTATAAATAAACATAATTTTATCTATTGGTATACTTTCACTATTTCTATCTATAACACTACAATTCAAAAAATCTCTAATATACTTTTCCTCAACATCTTCTTTGGATAATACTTCTTTTAATACACTCTCTAATTCATCTTTAGATACTTTTTTCAGAATGTACTTAATCACTAAAATATTCACTTTTAAAAATTCCAACATTTTATTTTTATCTAAATCAGTTATAAAGCTAATAGCTGCTTCATTATTTTTTATAGCTATAAGTTCTGCATTGTAACTAGGTGAATCTATATATCTCAAGGCATCATAACTTATTCTCACTGCCTCCTCTTGTACACTTTCATAAGGTTGTTTTATAAACTTTATCGAATCATAATTTTTTCTTACTGCTAATAGTTGTAATTCTTCACTTGGATTTTTAGCATATTTAATTGCCCATCCTGCTTGATTTATAGCCATTTCAATAACTTTATCAGTTGGGTTTTTGATATAATCCAGTATACTCCATCCCTCATTTACTGCTTTTATCATCATATCTTCTGTTGGATTATCTATAAATTTAATTGCTCTAATATTATTATCTATTGCTAGTTCTTGCATCTCTCTGGTTGGATTATTTATATATTCTAGTACAAGCCCATTTTCTTTAATAGCTAACAATTTCATTTCATCAGTTGGATTATCTATTGTAGCTATAATATTGGGATTATTTTTTATCATTTCAATAACTCTCAATTTTTCCATAATGTGCCTTTCCTTCTATAATTATTTTTATATCTATATTAATTATAATAATCTATTCCTATTTATATAATTGTTTCTTATTATAATTAATATACTTTTTAATCAAATTTAAACAGAATAATTATACCAATATATAAAAAAATTTCTAAAAAACAATAAAATTAAGTTATAAACACCAATATATTTCTATTATTTCAATAAGTATACAATTAGATTAGAATCTAACGCTAGTAATAAAAAATTACTTTCCCAAAATAGATATAAGCTTCATTTTATCGTTCAAATAATGAAAATATATTTGATTTCATGCAAAAAGAGTGCCTAATGAACTAAAAAGTTCATTTTGAGACACTCATTTTTTTATATAAATTTATATAGTTTTTAATCGTTCGCATTCAACCACTCAGTTAAGACTTTTATATATTTCTCATTTTCTTCAACGAATGGCATATGTCTTGAATACTCAAATAATTCCCACTTACTATTAGGTATTCTATCATACATAGTCTTTGCAATATATGGTGAACATAAATCTATTGCTCCACTAGTTACTAGACAAGGCTCTTTTATTTCATGTAATCTATCTGTAAATTCATATCCAGAAAGAGTTCCTGTAGGAGAAAATTCATTTTGTCCCCATCCTACAATATATGCTTCAGAACCTGATTTTTTAGGTCTTCTCAGGCACTCTGGAGAATCTTCTGTCACTTCACCTGCACAATACATTTCCATAAATCTTTCTAATGCATCATTATATTCTTTGCTAGAGTAATCTCCAGTATTTACTGCATCAAGTAATGCTTTTTGGTCAACCTCACTCATATATGATATTCTTCTTTTTTGTTCTTTCTCCCAAAGTTTTGCAGAAGAAAGAGTAGATGAAAGGATGTAAGACTTAATACCTTTTGGTTTATATTCAATAGCATACCAAATAGCCTGCATACCTCCCCAAGATTGACCTAACAGATGAATTTCATCAAGTCCTAGATGTTTTCTTAGTTCAATAAGCTCCTCTATCCAAGTATCTGCATTAAATAGCTCAGGATGCCCTTCTACAAATGAATTTCCACAACCAATTTGGTCATACATTATTACTTGTCTACCACTTTCAGCTATCTTATCCAATACCTCAAAATAGTTGTGTGTAGAACCTGGACCTCCATGAAGTAATACTAATGGCTTCTTCCCTTCCGTATTTTCTCCTACTATACGGTAATACGTTTTAAAACCTTTAAAAGGCATATATCCTTCAGTAATTTTCATGTTTATCTCCTCCAATTTGTAATTATAAACAATAATCAAGTTCATTAACAATACTATTTAAAACCTCTTATACATATTTGATTATGTATTTTAATCTTTATACCTACTTTTATAAATAGTATAACATAAAAGTTAAAAATCTCTATACTAAACCAATTATAAAATTATATTAACTATATAATTTTATTTTTTAATAATAGTATATACATATTTGATTATTTTCATTTGCTGCTTAAAATCAATTTTAAGTTTTCTTCCTATAATAAACTTCCTCTTTGTGGTCTCATGTTAGTCTCTAAATTTAAAATTTTACAAAAAATTTTCATAAAATAAAATTATATTGATTGTATCTAAACAAATAGGGCAATAAAATAATTAAGTATAGTTACTTACCTTTCAAGCAATATTAGTTTTATGTTAGAATTTTATTATATTGATTTACAGGAGGTTTGCATTTGAATAATATTAATTCACTTAAAGTAATAAAATTATCTCTTGGATGTTCTCTTGCTATATTTATTGCTTGGCTATTAAAATTAGAATATTCAATGGTTGCTGGAGTTATAGTACTACTTACAGTAAAGGACACTAAAAGAGAAACTCTTAAAGGCTCCATTGGAAAGATTTATGGTTTTCTTTTATGTACTATTTTTTCATATTTATGTTTTAATATTTTAGGATATAATTTGACTTCATTTTCAATATTTATATTTATAATTATACCACTTTGTTTTTTGTTAAATATTCAAGATGTTATTGCTATGTGTGTAGTCATAGCATCCCATTACTACCTTCAAGGAGAAACTTCTATCAAATGGATTTTAAATGAAGCTGGAATATTTGCAGTAGGAACTGGAATAGGTGTCTTAATAAATATGTATATTCCAACAAATATACATAAAATCCATGAAGTTCAAAAAAAGTTACAGGAAGAAGTGAGTATTGTACTTATAGACATTGCAGATATTATTGTAAATCCTAAAAAAGAAAATGGATATAGTAGAGATTTATATACATTAAATTCACTTATTGACAGCAGTATTTCTGAAACTTACGATAATATTAATAATACTTTATTAAGTGATACTAGATTCTTCTTAGAGCATATGGATATTATAAAAAGCCAACGGGATATCTTAGAAAATTTGTATAGTTATGTATCTCAACTAAATTCTACACCACCACAAGCTCATATTCTATCTGCTTTTATACATAAGATAGGTTATACTGAATTTGAAGCTGAAACAGGCAATCTTCTTCTTGAAGAATTAAAGAGACTAATGCTTAGTATGAAAAACCAGCCTCTGCCTGTTGACAGAACAGAGTTTGAAAATAGAGCTATTTTATTCCTATGCTTGACTGAGTTAAAACAGTTTTTAGTTAATCGTAAACATGCTCAGATGCTTAGAGATAATAATTTTTATAAATAAAAAGGGGAGAAATCTAGCAGTTGACCTGACTACAAAATATCAGATATAATATTAAATGCGCCCCTAGTAAGAGGGCGCAATGTTTATAACTTATTCTACTGTCATGATTAAATCATTATTCATATCGAACATACATTATTTGACCAAGTCCAATATTAGCTTTTTCATCAGTGATTTCTATTTTAATAGTCACATCATTTTTTTTACAGTACTTCGCTAATTCTGCACCAGAACGATTTTTACCACTAAAATCTAAAGAAAATGGCTTATCATATTTAAAAGGATATTCAACAGGTTTACCCTCTGGTGCTAATGCAAACATCCCATATGGTGTGTTCATAAATCCTATTACAGCAATCGTAAGATTTGATGGGTCTAAATTTGATTCACTACCTGTAAATGTAATTGTATTTACTGATGAATTAACTACACTACATCGAACACCTTCATACATTACATGTTTTTCATTTATATCTTCTCCTTTTTTTCCAAAATTTCCAACAGCCTTTGCCCCTTCTTGATGTGGTAACATAGTGTGCTTCCCAGGTGGTGCTGGTTTCTGTGTCTGTTCTGGTTTTACCGTCTGTACTATTGCACCAACTTTTGGATATGCTGTCTTATCAAATGGTAATGGGTGGCTAAGACTCTTGTATATGATATCCTTTCCTGCTGATTTATTAGCATCAATATCTACATGATACAAACGCCCATCACCAAAACGGATAAGATTCCACTGGTGGTCATTTGATGTGCTGTGTACATAATAAGATTCAATTCCCATAGCATCACACAAAGCTTTCATGCTCCTAGCCATTCCTGAACATGCACCTTTTTTAGTAACCAATGTATAGGCAGTATTTGCTCCCTCTACTGCATTCCAGTCAACATATGTTGTGTTATTTTTAATGTGATTGTAGGCAACTAAAATCTTAGCATCTGTGGTCATATTCTTTGTGATTTTCTTGTTCATAAAATCTGCTGTTGCTTGTGCTACTGAGTTTAGTTGGGCTTGTGACAGCTTTGGACCATATACGCTATTGGTTCCAGTGACATAGCTTTTTGGTGTTTTTGCTGTTACCTCTTTGGCTGTCATACCATAAACTGTCATACTCATACCTGAGATTAAAACTATTGTTGTAATCAATAACTTGGTAGCTAACTTCCTAATTTTCTTCATACTTAATATTCTCCTTTATAAAACATTGTTACTTCCTATTCTCTACCATTAATAAAATTAATTTAGGATTTAAAAAGGTGGATTGTCAACATGTATATTTCTCCATTCATACATTCGTGAAATATTTAAATTTCATGGAAAATCTAATAGATATTTTCTAGATAATTTGTATACAATACAACTCGCAAATCAGGGTGTTTGCTGTTAGTTTGAGAAAATGATGATGATTAATACATTCGGAATCTTTGACCTATAATAAATACCATTGTCTTCAATCATTAATAATGGTAAGAGTAAAGAGAATTATCAATAATACAGTTAAAATCAACTTTGTATACATTTCATACATTCTCTCCCAACAACATTATACTTCTTATAATTTGTATATTCAATACGTTTTCTGGGAAAATATAGGATATATCTATAAAAATATAAAAAAGGAGTTGAACTTAAAATTTGATTAAAAAAAATCAATTTTAAGACAACTCATTTGTATTATAAAAATGCTATATATTATTATTAAGTAAGTCAATATTTTAGATATTTATCTATTTCTTATTGACTTACGCTTATAGTCTAACTTATTTGTTTAGTTGATATATAACCTAGTTTTAAGCATTATTAATATTTAAATAATCAAGTATCCTTTTTGTTTCTTGTAGTTTCTGTTCTGCCTCATTTAAGTTTTCTTGAATTATAGAAATATATATTATATCTATCAACGTAAGCATTGCTATTCTTGAAGAAATAGCTCCTTCTCTAAGCCTTTTTTCTATATTTGGTACTACTAGCTTTAAATCACTAATCTTACTAAGATGATTGTCACTATATTTAGTTATACAAATGACCTTACATCCTTTTAATTTTGCATTTTCTATAGACTTTATTACTTCTTTTGATTCTCCAGAGTAAGATATTGCTATAGCTATATCTTCTTTATCTACATTTGAAGATACCATAAGTTGTGTATGACTATCTAAAGAGGTAAATGCCTGTTTATTTATCCTTAAAAGTTTCATCTGTAAATCTAGTGCAACTAAAGCCGAACCACCTACTCCAAATATATATACATTTTTAGCCTTTATTATCTGTTCAACTGCTTCTTTTATTATATCTTTTTCATTCAACAACCTTGTTTGGTTGATAGTCTCTATGTTTTTGTTTGTAATTTTGTTTATAACACTATCTATATTACAATCATAGTTTTCATCTACATATGTGTATTCATTTTCTTTGCCCATCAAATCTTTAGCTATCTCAATTTTTAAATCCCCAAAACCCGAATATCCCATTTTTCTAGAAAACCTAACTATACTTGCTGTACTTGTTTTTGAGTTTGACGCCAATTCTGATACAGAAAGCTTACTTATAGCCTCTGTATTATTAAGTATGTAATCAGCTATTTTTTTATCTACTTCCGTTAAATCTTCATATATCTGTTTTAATTTTAAAATGCAACTCATACTCTATCACCTCTACCTATTTACTATAATATTTCTTCTTAGCAAGTAAACATGCTCCTAAATCTGGAGTCAACACTGGTCTCACTATACCAAATCTCGTTTTATTCAAATATTTTTTAAGTGGCTCTAATATTAAATCTCCTGACTTAAACACTCCACCTGAATAAGATACCTTTATCTTTGTACCTTGTTCAAAATGATGCTCTAATCCTATTATAAGCCTACTTAATTCATAAGCTGCATCATCAAATATTTTACTAGCAGTATTATCACCTTCAATAACTGCTTTTAAACATATCGTAGCAAACTTTGCTATTTCTATTCTATCTCCTTGTATTTCATCATTTACATATTTTATTATGTCATAATCATTCTCTATATTAAGATGTCTTTTTATTAAATCATATAATTTTGTTTTTGAACACCTTCCATCAGACTGCATTGTGAACATTTTTAAGGTAGCCATTCCTATATAATACGCTGAACCTTCATCTCCTAATACATAGCCCCATCCTCCACATCTGTGAAGATTCCCATCTTTATCTAAAGCCTGTGCTATTGAACCAGTACCTGCAATTATATTTATACCTTTTTCTCCATTTAAAGAACCTGCTAATGCTATTTCTACATCATTACCTAGAGTATAATTTATATGACTATATGCATTTTTTGTTGCTACTTCTAATGCATACAATACTTCTTTTATTTTTCCATATCCAGCAAGTCCAACAAATGCATACGTTATTTCTTCTACATTTATCTTAGCATCTTTACAAACTTCTTCCAACCCAGTTATTAATAATTTCGTTAGATTATCAAATCCTATTTGATTATAATGACAGGTTCCTTTGGTTATGGTTCCTACTATATTTAATTCTTCATCTACTAATGTAAATGTTGTTTTCGTTCCTCCACCATCTACACCTAAAAAATACATACTATCCTCCTACAATACCTTTAATAATTCTTTCAATACTTAATATCTAAAAATAACCTTCCAATGCTGTTTTTTTAATATTGAAAGGTTATCAGTACTATTATTTATTTTACAATTTTTCTATTGATTTTAAAGCTTCACTTATATAACCTTCTTGTCTATCTAGGATACTCTTTGCACTATCCTTATCTAAACCACTTTTTATCATAAATATAGCCAATTTAACGCTATTATCTGCTTCTTCTAAGAATTTTTCTGCAACATCATATTTTACATTTGTAGCTATCATTATTATTCTTTTTGCTCTTTCAACCAACTTTTCATTTGATGTCTTAACATCTACCATCAAGTTTGAGTATACTTTTCCCATCTTAACCATAGAAGCTGTTGTTAACATATTACATACCATTTTTTGAGCTGTACCACTTTTCATTCTAGTTGAGCCCATTATTACTTCTGCCCCTACTATAATGTTTATTGGTAAATCCGCTTTTTTACTCATTTCACTATTCGGATTCATAGTTATTGATAGTACTGCACACCCCAATTCCTTAGCATACTCCATTGCACCTATAACATAAGGAGTCCTTCCTGATGCAGCTATACCACATATAACATCCTTAGATGTAACTCCTCTATCTATTATATCTTGCTTTCCAAGTTCTTTATCATCTTCAGCACCTTCTATTGCTTTAAATATTGCTTGATTTCCACCAGCTATTATAGCTTGAACAAGCTCAAAATCCACTCCGTAAGTTGGAGGACATTCTGTGGCATCTAGTATTCCTATCCTCCCACTGGTACCTGCTCCTATATAGAATAATCTACCTCCCTGTTTCATTCTATCTACTATTATATTAACAGCTTTTGCTATACTCTCCTTTTGTTCTTCAACAGCATAGGCTACAGTTTTATCTTCGTTATTTATTAATTCTATTATGCCTAATGTATCTTCTTTATCTATTTGCAATGTATTCTTATTTCTACCTTCTGTAACTAAATTTTCTAAAGTTTTTATTAACATATCATTTCCTCATTTTCTTAATATTAAATTTTTAAACACATTTTAATTCCAACTTTCATAATTATATTTTTATAATAAATTAATATTTTCATAATAAATTATTTTGTTGAGGGTTTAAAATTAAACTTTTGCCATGGTTTGATATAATCTAATATAAATAATTCTTCTTTTCTTATATATCCTACTACATTCGATTTACCACTGTTTTTCATATCAGTCAAGGCTATTTGTAACTCCCCTGCATAATGACCATATTCACTACTTTCAATTACTATATCTCCTCTTTTTATTATTTTAGGAGTATTAAATAGTTCAAATTTGTATCCTTTATATTTAACACGAGATTGAGTAGACCTTATCAGACTATCAGATATGTCCCCTCTATTAAAATGTATTTCTTCAAAGAGTATCTTCTTCTCAACTTCTCGTATATTTTCCTCTATTGCTACATCAAATGTAACCATATCTTTTCTCATAGAACCTAATACCTTTAGCTCCTCATATGTTGGATAACAATTTGATATTATTATATCATTTATATTATTCATAGCTATTATATGCTTTACTTGAATATCTATAGGTAGATTTCTGTGCATCTCAATTGTTGGAAGCCCATCAGTTACAGGCCATGGTCCAAATGTAGTTTCATTTTGACTTGTTACAAAAACTGCTGTTCTTAATCCATACTTATTAAATCTTTCTGTACATTTTATAAAGTGTTCTAAATTTAATCCACTATATCTATGTGGATAAAAGTTATGACATCCTATCAAATTTTCTTTATTTGGTTGGTAGTCCATTATTGTATCTATATAATTAGTATTATTACTCATATTGATTTCTATTTTAAGATTTTGAGGATTAAAAGTCATTAATGCCTCTTCAGAACCTGTAAATCCCATATCAAGCCTTATTCCGTCTGCCTTCGTCTTTTTAAAAAAATTCAAATCTTTGTAGCTTATTTCTAATTCACCAAATACTCTGGGATTTACATCAAGTATTACCTCAAAACCTTTAAACTTAGCGTATTCATTTATACGTTTAAATTTTTTAATTATATTTTCTTTAGTATCTTTAACTGATAATAAACATGAAAATATACGTGTAAATCCATTTTCAGCAGCTTTATCTATATAATCATATATTTCCTTAGATGTTGTTTTTTCTGGATAAATTGATATTCCTAATCTTCCCATCTGTGTCATCTCCTTATATCCTATATGTGTTTAAATTTATTTCGAATTACACGAAACTTTTTTAAAAATTTGGTGAAAAAAAGTTTCATATATATTTATAAAAAAAGAAAAGTTTACCTTTTCTTTTTTTATAAACAATCAACAAAATATCTTCGTTACTTATTTCATAACTGTTATACTTTGAAATTTATACTAATCTAATATAGTTTTTAATTTCCAATATAGTTTCTAATTAATAAGCTTCTTGCTCTTCAACTTTTTCTTCATGAAGCAATCTCTTATCGTACATATTGACAAATGGATAGTAAATTATTATTGATATAGCTATACATAATAAGTTAAGAACTGAAGCTCTCCAATCTCCACCAGTGGCTAAATATGCCCCTACTGGTCCTGGTAATGTCCAAGGAGCAGTAACTACTACTCTGGATACTAAATTAGCACTCATAGCAAACCATGAAACTGTTGCCATTACTATTGGTGCCACAACAAATGGTATTATTAATATTGGGTTTAATACTATTGGTGCTCCAAATATTATTGGTTCATTTATATTGAATATTGCTGGTATTACAGTTGCTTTTCCTAAAGACTTTCCATAAGCTGATTTTGCTCTAAATGCAAGAAGTAAAGCTAAGCCTATTGTAGCTCCAGAACCTCCAATCCATATAAACCATTGAAAAAAGGGTTCAGCAGCAATACCTGGAACTGCTTGACCCGCAGCATATGAAGCTGTATTAGCATCTAATAATTGTATCCATAAAGGTCTTGCCAATGAACCTATTATTGATACACCATGTATTCCAAATGACCAAAAAAACGTTATTAAAAATATTAGTATAATTACTGATGGTAATGTGTCAGTGGCTGAAACTAATGGAGTTACTAATTTAGCTATGAAGCCATGCCAATCAAACCCTAGGAAATAAGTAACAATAGCCATTAAAATTATTATTAATGCGGCTGGTGTCAGAGCTTCAAAAGACCTTGTGACTGATGCTGGAACTGCTTCTGGCATGGTTATCTTGAATTTAGATTTGTCAGTAAATCTATAAATCTCAACACCTATTATAGATGTTACAATAGCAACAAACATTGAACCTCCACCAAGATTAGCCATTGGCATTTGCCATCCTTGAGGAATTGAATTATACCAAGCTAAAAGTTCTGGACTCTTTTCAACTATCTTTAATAAATCAGGGGTAAGACCCTCTATTGCAGTAGGAACTATTGTCAAAAGGAATGTAGCTGTAGCTAATAAACCTCCTGTCAATCCATCTAACTTATATGACTTTGCCAAACTATAACCTATGCCAAATGTAGAATATACTGATATAATAAAAAATGTCATTCTATATGGTAGTAATATTGTAACTGCATTTTCCTTTAGATACTGAGTTACCCCCCATGAATCTGGTAATGGAGGAAATGCTAATATCAAGAAAAATGACCCAACTATTATAAGTGGTAATGAAGCTACGATTCCATCTCTTACAGCTCTTAAGTGACGTTGTTCTGCCAATCTGGCCATAGAAGTTGATAATTTAGTGTCTAAAAATTCTGTAAATTTATCTAGCATCTTTTCTCTCCTTAATTAATATTTATTTTTATTATCATTAAAATTTTTATAAAATCAACTTTCTTCTAATCTAACAACACTGCAACTACTATTTACTCAACAGTTCTTGAACTTGTTTTAATAACTTTGGCCCTCCTAATGGACTATAAGCTTGTGCTTGTATTAATGCACATGGTACACTAACCTCATCAGCAAAAGCTTTTAAATAGTCAAATCTATGTCTGACTTGTGGAGCTACCATAGCAATATCCCATCCATTTTTAACTTCATTCTCAAACTCTTGAGTACCAACAGCCAAAACATCTATATCTATTCCATTTTTTGCTCCTTCTTTTTGTAATGCATTAACTGCTATAGCACTTGACATCCCTGATGAACAAACAAATAATACTCTCATATTGATTCCCCCTGTTTTTTTATTTCTTTTCAATCATTATAGCATGTATTTTTGATTACAGGAATACGTTTGTATATATTTTTTCATATTTTACATTTTAAATTGTAATTTTATTTCATGCATTTATATCTTGCTTTAATTGCTTTATTTATCTAATCATTCTTTTGTCTAAAATTACACACTACTTAAAATACTCATATCTTTTCTTAAAAAAGAAAAAAGACTATCTTATTATTAACATAAAATAGTCTCAATACTTTTTTAAATATGTATTCCTTTATATATCCAGAAGTAACCTATTATTGCAAATGATAAAGCAAATAAAATATACAGTCTAAAAAATCCCAAAGAAAAACCTCTCTTAGTTTCAACAAAGTATCTTGTATATGCAACTGCAAAAGATGTAATTAATGAATTTCCTATAACAACTCCAAATCTATTATCTATTCCAAATATAGATAATAACAAAGGAAAAACTACAGTACTTACAAGAGATGAAACTATTAGTATTAATCCACTTTTAAAACTTATAGTTGGAATATTATAATCTGTTCTTTGATTTTTCTCCATTTGTTTCTTAGTATTTTTATTACTTTTTGTACTTTTTGCATTTTTATAATTATTATTTTTCTTTCTTTTCTTTTTTTTATTATTAGACATGTCATTTACCTCCAAAAGGTTTAGGTGTTATATTCCCTAAAATAACTTTATTTTTAGCCCCTGTTGCAGATATTACATTAGAAAAAGAATTATTTAATGTTTCATTGCCCAAGATTACAAATGCCAAAGCCTCCTTTGCATCAGAAGAATACCCATATTCATCTTGAGTTAATACTTCAACCTCTAATAATAACTCTTTTATATATCCTATTAAAGTTAAATTATGAGCTCCTCCGCCTCCAATTAATAAAGTATCTACATTAACCTTTGGAAGTATGAAGTTTTTATAATTATAATATATAGCTTTTGCCGTAAACATAGTTACTGTTGCTATCAAATCATATTTATCTACATGTTTATATTTGTTAAGCATGTTATCCAAATAAACTTGTCCAAATACCTCTCTTCCAGTGCTTTTAGGTGGCGCTTGACTAAGATACTTATGACTCATCAAATCTTTTAACATTTCTTCATTAATTTTACCTTTTGATGCAAAGTATCCATTTTTATCATACTTTCTATTAAATAATCTTTGACATACTCCATCTATTATCATATTTCCTGGTCCTGTATCAAATGCAAATACATCATCTATGTTACATGATTTAGGTATTATAGTAATATTTCCTATTCCACCAATATTTTGAAGTGCTAAATTTTTATTGTTATCACTATATAATAAAAATTCACTATATGGTACTAATGGAGCACCTTCTCCACCTGCTGCTATATCCATTACTCTAAAATTAGATATTACCTTTGTATTTGTTTCATATGCTATAACTGCTGGTTCACCTATTTGAAGCGTTGAAGATACAAAATTATTATAACTTCTTGGTATATGAAAGATTGTTTGACCATGAGATGCGATAAAATCCAAATTTGCTATATGAAAGTTTGCTTTATGACACACTGATTTTACAGCTTTACTAAATAAATATCCAAGCTTAAAATTTAAGCTACAGATTAAATCAACACTCGATTCCTCTTCTATACAGCATTTTCTTATTTCGTCTTTTATATCTTTAGGAATTTCTAGAGTTATAAATTCTATTTGCTTAACTTTAGTATTTCTACCATTCTCACTAATTTCAGCTAGTACTGCATCAACTCCATCTAAGGAAGTTCCTGACATTAAACCTACACTATACATAGTTATCATCCTTTTAAGTTTATAGTTATTCCTCCCCAAATCAAGGTATTAAGTTTAATAATTTTAGAATTAATCTTATTTCATCTTTAATTACGATAATTTACTCTTACGAAATTAATCGAGTTAATCTTATACACGTTTTTTACCTTAGCTAAATCTTACATTAATTTATTTTCAGTGTCAATGTAATACCATGTAATTTTTTTTCACAAACAAAACATATTCTCTCTCCAAAAACCATATTAAAATAGTTACTACAAATAAAAAACATACCAGGTACCTATCTGATATGTTTTTCATATATAATAATTATTATTTTATAATATAGATAGAGCATCATTTAAGACACTAATTAAATCTTCACTATTTTCAAGAACTAAATTTATTCTTATTGTATATGTCGATTTGTATATGATGATAGATTTTATAGTCTAATAACCTAACTATCTAGGCTTAAATAATCTGATATATCATAAAAATAGATATTAAAAATTGTATATGAACCATTTTCCGAACATACCTCAATCTCATGCCCTAAACTATCTATCATTTTCTTTACAAAATACATCCCCATTCCAGTAGACTTATACAATTGATTTCTTCCATTTTTCCCCGTAAATCCCTTGTCAAAAACCCTAGATATATCTTCCTCATTTATACCTATACCAAAATCTTTTATAGATAATACCACTCCATTTTCTAACTTTTTTGAATTAAATTCAATCTTACCAACTTCCTTTGAATACTTTATAGCATTATTAATAATTTGGTCTAAAACATATGACATGCATTTAGAATCTGTGTAAACATCATTTTCTAATTCATTCAAACTAACTTCTACATTATTTTTTATAAGCAAAAATGAATTATTTTTTATAGACATTTTTACCAATTTTTCTAAATTAAATTTATTTATAAATACATCTTCAAACATAGTGTTGCTTCTACTACTATACAAAATAGAGTTTACTAAAAAATTTATCTTTACAACCTGATTCTTAATATCCAAACTATCTTCTATGCTACTTAACCTATCTGTAATTATACTTAAAGAAGATATTGGAATTTTTATTTCATGAACCCATTTAGCTATGTACTCATCCAATTCTTTTAATGATTGTTTATAAGTCTCTATGTCACTATTATTTTTTATTTTTAAGTTTTCTATAATATCTTTTATTAGATTTTCTTCAAAAGATTGTCCATCAACTAAATAACTGTCTATTTCACCACTATTTTCTATACAATTATATAAATTTGTGTAACTATTTCTAAAATTTATATAATCTATAACAAAAAATACCATTATTATAAACAGCACTAAAAAATCTAAATATATTAACTCTGAATATTTATTTTTAAAAATATCTATAGCAAATAAGTAGATATTTATTATACTAACTACAACTAAAGGTAGAGCAATATACTTAGACCTACCTTTTAAATATTTTACTAGCATTGTATTATATATCCTATCCCCTTCTTAGTTTTTATAAAATCATCAAAACCTAGTTCTTTAACTTTACTTCTCAATCTATTCATATTTACAGTAAGTGCATTGTCTGTCACAAACTCATCATTATCCCATAGAGTCATCATAAGACTTTCCCTTGATACAACCCTATTCTTATTTTTTAATAATAATGTTAAAATTTTTATTTCGTTTTTAGTCAACTCTATACTTTTATCCTTATACTTATGTTTTATAATCCCTTTCCCCACATCAAACATCAAATCTTCACAATACAAAATACTATTAGAATCACTATAATTATAGACTCTTCTTATTATACCATTTATTTTGGTAACCAATATTTCTATAGAAAATGGTTTGGTAATGTAATCATCTGCTCCATTATTTATACCCATTATTAAATCCATATCAGAATCTCTTGATGATAAAAATATTAATGGTACATTTGAAATAGCTCTTATTTTTTCGCACCAGTAAAATCCATTATATAATGGTAAATTTACATCTAAAAGTACTACATCTGGTTTTTTATCTATAAATTCATCTAATACTACCTCAAAATCATCAATTAATTCTACTTTAAATCCCCATTTTTCAAGTGCTAATGCAATCTCTTTTGATAAATCAATATCGTCCTCTACTAATAAAATTCTATACATTTGTATATTCTCCATTATCCTAATATTTCACTATGCTATGAATTATTAATATCATAACATATTTTATATGAATTTATTACCCAAATTATTTAGTTAATCAACAAGGAGACTCTTATTACAAGAATCTCCTTTCTCTTTATTAATATATCAACTAATTTTTATACACTACACTCTTAAACTTATTAACAGATACTGCTCCATATATTATGAATATTATCAAACATATCACTAAACTTAGTATATATATACCAAATAAATCGGTCATCAATAAATCTCCTGCTAATCTCAATGCAAAATAACTAGATATAGTTGCACTTAACATTGGCAAAGTATAAAAAATAGCTACTTCTTTAAGTATAGCTCTATTTATATCTTTTTCTGTAGTACCTATTTTTAACAAAATCTTATATTTCTCTTTATCTTCATATGCATCACTATATATTTTCATATATATTATACTTCCAGCTACAATTGCAAAGACTAAGAATAAAAACACAAGCACTACATATGCAAACTTCATCCATTGACTCTCACCTTGAGCTTTATATCCATTTTGAATATACACATTTTTTAAACTTAAATTCTTTTCAATATTGTTGAACATTACTTGACTATTTTCTTCTTGAAATACCTTTGCACCATAAAAATACACTTGTTGACCCTTATCTCTTAGTTTAAAATATGTATCATCATTTACCACTATAATACTTTGATTAAGTCCTGTCCCTAGTACTGGAACTTTTACTTCTCCCCTTGAAATATTATATAACTGACCATCAAGTTTTATCTTGGCTTCTTTTGTAGCTATTGATGCTATCGTTTGAGGGCTTTTTAACTCTATTACATTATTTCCACTAACTAATCTTTCACCATACTCTTTTAATTCTTTATCATTGCCATTCACTTTAAGAGTATTACAAAAATCACTATATTTCATTATAGTATCTGTTGTATCATAAACTTCTTTTATATCTGTTTTCTTTAAAATTGTTAGTTCTGGATTTACTGAGTACTTTATCTTATTAGTATCTTTTATTATATTCTCTATTTGTTTTTTATTCACTTCATCTTTATCCATTGAAACTATGCTAATAGTGTACACATTTCTTTGTTCTTGGGCATTCTTATGTATACGCTTCATCGCAACTGAAGCACCAAGAGTTGATATTGTTGTAGTTATAATTATAGCTATTATAGCATAAGTTTTATAGTTTTTATTTAATCGGTAGTTTATATTGTTTATTGCAATTATATTATTTCCATTAAATAATATTTTTTTATTTTTGATTATAATATCAAATATAACAGGCATAACTGATTTGAATAATCCATAAGTACCTACTATTATTATACCTATAACAGGTAGTACACTAGTTATATCTCCAGTTCTTATATTGGTAGAAAGATAGTAGCCATATCCTATTACTATAATTGATACTATAGCTAATATATATATACCTATTCCTACCTTTGGTATTTTTTCTTGTTTTTTAGATATATTGATTAGATTTATTACACTACTTCTACATATTGTTATAAAACCTTTTACAGCCATTATTATAAATATAGAAATAAAGATTAAAGTAGCATATAGTATAGCTTCTATACTAAGTCCATTAGATACCTTTATATTAAATCCAGATAACTTTATTATCACTACTTGAAAAAATCTAGATGTTATTATCCCTATAATTATTCCTGTTATACAAGAACTTATTCCTATAAGCATATTTTCTACAAAATATATTTTTCCTATAGTATATAAATCTAATCCCATAAAAGACAATATTCCAATTTCTTTAGACCTATTCTTAAAAAATATATTTGTTGCATACCATATAAAGAAAAATAAAAATACTGATAGTATCATTATTACAGCTACTAACACTGATAGTGTAAATTTTTTATTTTCATCTTGTAACACATTTATAGCATCACCATATCTTAATAATTCAAAATTAGTTAGCACAACTACTGAAAAAACCATAGATATAAAAAATGCTAGATAAGTTCTTATGTTACTCTTAAAATTATTATAAGCAATTCCAAGTATACTCACTTACATCTCACCTCCCATAGAGGCTAGCATATCCATAATTTTTCCATAAAATTCTTTTCTACTATTTCCTTTGTTTAATTTACACTTTATATTTCCATCATTTATCATATATACTTCATTTGAATAACTTGCTGTTAGAGGGTCATGTGTAATCATTATAATAGTAGCGTTATTTTCTCTGTTTATTTTTTCTAATGATTCTAAAAGTTCATATGCTGATTTAGAGTCTAAAGCACCAGTTGGCTCATCAGCAAATATGACTGTTGGATTTGTAATTAATGACCTAGCTGCTGCGCCTCTTTGTTTTTGTCCTCCTGATAACTGATATGGATATTTATCTAAATGATTTTCTAATCCAAATTTTTTAGCTATAGAAAATACCTTAGCTTCTATCTCCTTACTTTTCTTTTTTCCTAATGCTAGAGGAAGTGCTATATTGTCCATTAGTTTCATATTGTCTAATAGATTATAGTCTTGAAATATAAACCCTATTTTTTCTCTTCTTAATTTTGATAGTTCATTATTTTTTACTTTTGATATATTAATTCCATCTAGTATTATTTCTCCTGAAGTTTGTTTGTCAAGTGTAGACATTAAATTTAGCAATGTTGTCTTTCCTGCACCAGATGGACCCATTATTGATATAAAATCACCTTCATTGACTGTAAGAGATATATTTTTTAATACATTTGTTTTAAATCCTTTTATTCCATAATCTTTTGATATATTTTTTATTTTTAATATTTCTTTCATAATAATAGCCTCCAGTTGCTAATTTTTTAATATATATTTATTTTAAAGGTTTTATATAAATAAATCCTTAAGTAAATATTATATTTTAACTGTTAGCATTACACTTTTGTAACATATGGAAGACTATTATAATTATAATGGAAATATCTTAAAATAAAAGCATGATTTACTTCTTTGTATAAACAAAGAAAAGAAGCTCCTAAGAAGCCTCTAATCTATACAATTATTCTTCTCTATAAAAAACCAAAATACACATTGATTGTGGCAAATACAGATACTATAAACAAGTGATATTACTACTATATATTAAAACAATTATTCCTGAAGATAATTCAATAAGACTATCAAGCAATAAGCTAAGCATCCAAAAAGACTTAATACCATTAATGTATAATTATACCCAATATTAATGCTCAAAAAACCAGCAACAGTTGGAATAATCAGAGATGAACCTCCCATAAATATACTTAAAGCTATTAATTGGCTACTACTTCTAAGTTTTTTAGGAGAAACTTCAAATATTAATCTTTTTGAAGTAATTAAAATTAAAGGAGTAGAAAACACTTGAAAAACACACAGTATAATAATGATATTTGAATCATTTGTTAAAGCAAATAATAGAAACTGAACTGTTATCATAATAGCACTTAATTTTAATAAGTTTAAACTGCTATATTTTTTTAATAAATAAGAACCAGCCAGATATGTTGGTATCTCTAACAATGACTGTAAAGACCACTTTAAAGATATCTGAGAATTTGTAGCATTTAAAGCTATCATTTTATCTATTACAGTACAGTTATTTGCTACCACCATTGAGTATAATAAGAATAAAATACATACTAGTAAGATATATTTTTTATCTTTTAATAATTCAATAATATCTTTATTAGTTACATTTATTTTCTTATTAATCTTTTCAATATCAGGTAATAATAGTATATTTATAATAAGTAATACTACAATTAAACCAATCGCTACAGATAATCCAAAATATGAGAATCTAAGAATCAAGTAAGATGCTACCATACTTCCAATAGCCCATCCAATCGACCCAAAAGTCTTAATAAATGACAAATAATTATTAATATTATCTCCACAACCTATTATCCATGTATCATATAAACTACAGCAAGTATTTAATAATCCTCCTGATAAAGCAACAAGTAATAAGTATATTATAAAAGTTGCAGATTCAGTAGAAAACATAATAACTGATGCAATTCCATAAACTGATAAACTAATTAAAACAATTTTTTTCATTGTTTGATACTTATCAGCTAATACTCCAAATAATAATTGAAACAATATATTGGTTATTGCATAGCTCGATAATATAATTCCTCTTTCAAACGCTGAGTAACCTAATTTTGATAAGAAAGGTGTGAATTTTGTTGAAGCAAAGGCAAAAATAATATATGAGAAAAAATAGAATATTATAAATTTAAATTTAATCGCTTTATTAATCATAATCAATCAAAATTGATAACTTTAATACCACTATTTCCTTCCTGATTTAAGTTTGAAAGATGATATTTTACCGTATTAGGATTCTCTACAATAACTAAAGGAATATATAAAGTATTTTCAAGTAACTTATTATCAATTTCTACTAACTTTTCCCCCATATTAACTTCTTGACCTTGTTTAACTTCTAATTTAAAGTTTTCTTTTTTTGTTGTTGCACTATCCAATCCAATATGAATAAGAATTTGAACATCATTTTGCAATTTAATTCCTATAGCATGGTTAGTTTGAGCAATAAAACTTATTACTCCTTTAGTCGGTGATTTAAGAATATTGTCCTTTGCTATCATAGCAAATCCATCTCCCATTACCTTAGTTGAAAATACTTTATCAGGAATTTCTCCAAGATTAATTATTTTTCCATCAATGTATGAATTAATTGTAATTGCTTCTTTTTTTCTTTTAAAGAACATTATAGACACTCCTCTACATAATTAACTTTATTCTAATTATCATTACAAATAACGATATTAAGCATACTGCAATTGAGGAAAAAAGAGCCTTATAGCTCTTTCCCCATTGTAGTTCTTTAATACTGCTTATGATTTGTTTAATTCCAACAAATTTATAAATATAGGTAAACATGATAACAATAGTTATTGTGTAAATTTGGAATATCTGCCCTAATAAGACTAAATAGAAAGCAATCATGTTTTCTTTTATCTCTTTATTCTTTTTTATATTGTAAATAACATATGCACTGTATACTGCACTAAAGTTAGAGATTAAATTTAAACTTGCATTAACATCATTGTTTAAAAGTTGTGAAAATGAAATGTTTGTAAATAATGATGTCAGTTCTAAATACACTATATATAAAACAGGTAATATTAGAAAACAAACCATAACCACTGAAAGAAATATATTTTCATCTTTTAATACTGCTGTGATATTTTTTATTTTATTTGTTATCATGTTTTTGTTCTCCTTATTTAAAAGTTGGCCAGAAATCCTTATTAGCCACAATCATTTCATCTAAGATTTCTTTTGCTACTTTTGCACTTGGAACAGTTTTACTCATAGTAAACGACTGCCATAATTTTTGATAACTTTTTTCTATCCATGCTTCTACAGCTAATTTTTCAGAAGCAACTTGTTGTTCCATTAAACCTTTTTGGAAAGTTGGAATTTTACCTATAGACATAGGTTCAACCATATCTTTTCCAACAAGGCAAGGAATTTCAACCATTGCATCATCTGCAAAATTTTCAATAGCTCCATTATTAGGAACAATCAGTAAAAATCTTTCCTGAGTATTAAATGCTAATGCACAAGCTAATTCAACAATAAATTGAGAATGTTCACTTGCATCAAACCATGTATCTCTTGCTGTGCCATTTTTTATAATTCTTTCACATTCTTCGAATGTATCCTTTTCTCTTCTATCCATAATTTCATTTGCTCTTGTATAATTTGGATTAGCATGTTCAACAGTTTCATCAGCCATTAAATAATATTTTAAATAAGTATTAGGTAATGTAGTCGGTTCTATTTCCAATAAATCCTTTGCTGCTCTCATAGTTTCTAACCAACTAGATTCTTTGTGTTGACCTTGAGGTGTAAATTCCTCATATCCTTTTTTAGCACAATATTCTTGTAATTTAGGCATTAAATCATTTCCTTCTTTGTCCTTAATACTTGTCCACCACCCGAAATGATTCAATCCATAATATCTAACATCAAAGTCTTTACGAGAATTTAAACCTAAAACTCTAGCAAATATTTCCTCTAAACATACTGGCATATCACAAATATTAATAATTCTTGAATTTGGTCTTAATACACGACATGCTTCTGCAACTATAGCTGCTGGATTTGAATAATTAAGCATCCAAGCATTTGGAGAATATTTTTCCATATAATCAATCATTTCGATTATTGGACCTATTGTTCTTAATCCATAGGCAATTCCACCTGCCCCACAAGTTTCTTGACCAACAACCCCATATTTTAGTGGAATTTTTTCATCTTGTTCACGTAAAGCATATAAACCAACACGAATTTGTGCCATTACAAAATCAATATCAGTAAATGCTTCTTCTGGATTTGTTGTATAACTAAATTTAATTTCTGGATTTTTCTCTCTAACAATTATTGCACATGCTTCAGCAACTTTTCTTTGTCTCTCATCATTATTATCATATAATTTAATTGATTCAATAGGAAATTTAGCAACACTTTCAATTAACATTGTTACAATTCCAGCAGTATAAGTACTACCCCCACCAGCAATTAGTATCCTCTGTCTTTTTCTTTCCATCTTTCCTTCTCCTTTATAATAAATTTTCAAATTCTTCTCTTACACTTGGTACTGAAAGCCCAATAATAATCTGAATAGCTTTTCCATTATGCACTAAACCATGTGCACCTACTGCCTTAAAATCTTCTTCTTTAGAAATAATTGAGTCATCTTTCAAGGTTAATCTCAACCTCGTAGCACAGTTTGTAACATCTACAACATTTTCTGCTCCACCAACTAATTTTATGTATTCAGAAGCTTGTTGAGAGGCTTTACTCAATTTATTTCCTTTTTCATCTTTAGTTTCTAAGTATTCATTTTTAGTATATAGTTTTGTTTCTTCACTATCTTCCTCTCTACCAGGAGTTTTCATATCAAACTTCTTAATTAAGAAAGTAAATACAAAGAACCAGATAAATGAAAATATAACCCCTACAACAACTTGAACAACATATACCTTCCAGTGATACATTCCAAGAGGAAGCCAATTTAATACAACCCAGTTAATAATTCCTCCACCAAAATCACCAACAACTCCTAGGGCAAACGAAATCGTTTGCAAGCATGCATCTAAAAATGCATGTACTAGGAATAAAAGTGGTGCTACAAATAAAAATGTAAATTCTAACGGCTCAGTAATTCCAGTTAATACTGCAGTAAGAGTAGCAGGAATCATTAAACCTAATACTTTTTTCTTTTTTTCTGGCTTTGCAGTTACATAGAAAGCACCAAATACACCTAATGAACCAAACACCTTCGATAATCCGGATAATGAAAATCCGATTGGATACATTTCCTTTAGAGTCTTAGCTGAAGTTTGAAAATCCTGAATATGAGTAGCCCAATATACTGATGTACCACCTGGAACAACAACACTATCATAACAAATTGGTGCATATACAAAATGATGTAATCCAGTTGGTATTAAAATCTTTTGTAAGAATGCATAACACCAAACTCCTATATTTCCACTATTTATAAAAAACGTTTGCAAATGTCTAATAACATTTTGAATATGAGGCCAAATAAAACAAGTTAATAATGCAACTGGTATCATAACAAAGAAACAAATTGCCACTACAAGTGATGAGCCTCTAAATAATCCAATAAAATCTGGTAGTTCTTTATCATAAAATCTATTATGAATATAAATGACAATACCTGATATTAACAAAGCACCAACCATACCAGTATCTAATGTTTTAATACCAGCAATGCTTACAAGTCCACTTCCTGCACTTATTTCAGCTGCGAAATCAACTCCAAAGCTTTTTCCCCAAAAACTTAACATAGAACCTACAAAATAATTAAAAGTCAAATACGTTGCTAAAGCCTCCATACAAGCTCTTGCTTGTTGCTTTTTTGCAAGTGCTATTGGTAAAGAAATAGCAAATAATAATGGCAATTGATTAAATACCATCCAAGCTCCACTAGATATTACACCCCAAAATTGGTACCAAATATTTTCTGGTGTAGCAAGTGAACCCATAATTGACTGATTTTGAAATACAATTGAGAATCCAACCATTATCCCAGCAAAAGCAAATAATAGTGTTGGTGTAAACATTGCCCCTCCAAAACGCTGTATTTTCTTCATCATATAAATTACTCCCCTCCTCATATTTTTAGTTTATCTTTGGCCTTAGATATCTATTATTTTAACAGGTTAATAAATATATACAATCTTTAGAGTACATTCGGAGCTTATTCACAGTCAAATAAGTTTTTGCACATTTTTATGTTCAAATTCTCATAAAAAAAAAGAATGACTACAATTTGCAATCAATCCCTTCTGTAATCATTCTATGCCTTTTATAAATACTATATTTAATAAATAATAACTCAATCAATATAAAATATAACATTGTCAATTTATAACTAGGGTGCATTTGTAAAAATGAGATATTAGTCGCTGAAATATAAATTGATTCATCACTTAAATCAGTCAATGTATTATTTTTAAACTCTGTAATTGAAATTATTTTAGTTCCTATTAATTTTAATCTTCTAGCAATATTAAGTGTATTCTCATTCTCACCACTTAGGGATATAATAATCATAACATCATTTTTACTGACAATATTGTAAAAAGAATCATCAAATGTTCTTCCCTCAAAATCATATATTATTTCTTGACATGATAAGAACATTCTCTTTATCTGTTTTGCAACCACATTTTGAATATCACCTGAACCATAAGCGTATATTGTTCTTGATTCATAAAGAAGTTTACACAATGCATCATAATCTTTATTTTTTTGATCTTCAACATACTTAATTATTGAATTACATGCAATATCAAATGACTGATTTTCTATGACATGAACCTTTTCTGATTCCCAGCTTAATAATACTTTAAACTCACTGAAACCTTTTAAATCTAATTTTTTAACAAATCTTGTAATAGTTGCACGAGACACATTACATTTCATAGCAAGTTCATTTATTGACATCTTACTACAATGTTTTTTATTTGCAGTTATATATTTCCATATTAATAAATCTGTATCATTCAATTTATTATAATTTAAAAAAATCATTTCTTCTAATCTCATAAACTATTACCCCCTTTAATTAAAAATCGTCATAAATATTATACCAATATTCAACATTAAATTACAGCGTATTCTTATATTTACTGTTTAGCCCATAAAATTGACTATAAAAAATACTGCTATAATTGATGTTTAAAAAAATGTAGTTTTAATTTTATTCTTTTATCTAATAATTAATATTTTCAAGTTCTAGTGCTTTTCTTATACAATTATCATCTTTAAAATCAGCAGTCCTTTTACAATCTTTTACTTTAAATTCTGGAATAGTTTTAAATTCCTCATCACATATTCCATTCTTATTTAAATACATACAACTTGCCATTCTAACTATTAGACCACTATTTTTTAAATTAAACAATACAGGGTCTATACACCCTCCATCTCCGCCAGTAGTTTCACCAACTAAAGTCGCAAATTTATTTTCTTTACAAAACATTGCAAATGACTCTGATGATGAATATATTTTTCTATCAACAAGTAAGTATATATTACCCTTAAATTTTGAATCATCTGTAGATTTTATAGTATAGGAAGTATCTTCAAAATCATTAAAATCTTTTATAATTTCTTTAGGTGCATTTTCCTTTACACTTGCTGGTAAATTTTCTACAGGATTTAATTTTATATTTCTTGCATTTGTATATTTTTTTACTATTTCATTATTATTTCTATAAATTCTATAACCATTTATTTTGACATCATTTTTTATGAGTTTAGATACGATTCCCTGCCAATACCTATCACTTCCACCTAAATTACCTCTTATATCAATAATTAAAGCTTTATGTTTTTCTAAAGTGTTAATATAATCTCCAATTATTTTTAAATCATTATTTATAGAGCCATTCTTTGATGACATTGATGGTAAATACATATATCCAATCTGACCCTTAATAACATCCTTTAAAATTAATTCTTTTTTTACAAAAATATCATCTGGCATTTTTATTTTAAGATTCATAGAGTCATATCTATCCACAACTTTTTTATCATTAAGAAAATCATACCAATCATTATTAGAGTATGATTTCTTAAAAAGTTCATATCTTTTCTTATTATCTATTACTTCTGTGTGTTTATTATTTAAATCAGATAATATAGATGACAGTTCTTCTATAAATTCTTCATCATTTTCAGTGTTTTTTATTCGTTTTGTATATTCATCCTTATTTGCTAACCAATCAATATTATTAAGCCTCTTATTTACACCTAGATATGGATATCCTGTCTTTACAACATTATACACATAATTAAAGTCATCCACCTTTTCCTCTTCAGACAACTGATTCTTTTGAGAATAAGTAGAATTACCTAATAAGATTATAAATGCTAAAATAATTACTAAAAATAATACTTTCTTTTTCATGTAATTTTCATCCACTTTCAGATTTTATATTTTAATACATTGTATCATTATTTTATTATCACCTAAACAGTTAAAAGAAATTCTTGAAGATATATTCCACTATTATTCTATTTAAAAATTTTTATTTGTATTTTCAAAATTATTTCATGAAAGTTATAAAATAACAATTATATTCAAATATCTATTTTACTGCTATATCCTGAAAGTAAATTCTTATCAGTGATATACTAAAAAAGATATGCTAAAAAATTTATCCATTATAATGACTTAAATTTAGATACTTTACTGATTTTTATTTATTAATTGAGAAAGATATTGATAATTAAAAATATTGATAACTATAGAAATGATTATTTTTTATAGAAATTTTAAGGATATAAACTAATTATACTTAAGTCTATATCCTTAATTTATCATGATTATGAGAATTTTTACAAATACTTATCTTTGTCCGTTTTAGAATAAAAACAAGAACATGTCCTACTTATTTTATTCAAACATCCAAGTTTAATTACTACACAATTACTTATTAGAAATTGTATCTACTTCATATATATATCTGTTAAGTATAGCTTCTAGCATTTCTTGTCTTCCAGACTTATTCTTTATAACTGGCATTTGCAGTGCATAAGATTCTAACTCTTTAAATCCAACCTTACCTTCTACTATATCCTTACCTATACCTTCACTAAAACTTGCATATCTTTCTTTAGTAAAGTTTTCAAATACCTCATCTTCTAATAATTTATGAGCTATTAATAATCCCTTTGCAAATGTATCCATTCCTGCAATATAAGCTAGGAATAAGTCTTCTACCTCAAAAGATGCTCTTCTTACTTTAGAGTCAAAGTTAAACCCTCCTGGTGCTATTCCACCTTGCTTTAACACTTCATACATAGCAAGTGTTGCATCATATATATTTGTTGGAAATTGGTCTGTATCCCAACCTAATAATAGGTCTCCTTGATTTGCATCTATACTACCTAAAACATTGTTTATTCTTGCTATATTTAATTCATGTTGGAAAGTATGTCCTGCAAGTGTTGCATGGTTTGCTTCTATATTCATTTTGAAGTATTTATCCAGATTATACTTTCTTAAAAATCCTAAAACAGTAGCAGTATCAAAATCGTATTGATGTTTAGTAGGCTCTTTTGGCTTAGGCTCTATTAAGAATTGTCCAGTGAATCCTATTTCCTTAGCATAATCTACAGCCATTTGTAAGAATCTTGCAAAGTTATCCATTTCAAGTTCTGTATTAGTGTTAAGTAAAGTTTCATAACCTTCTCTTCCACCCCAGAATACAAAATTTTCTCCTCCTAAGTACTTAGTTATTTCCATAGCTTTTTTAACCTGAGCTGCTGCATATGCATATACATCTGCATTACATGTTGTAGATGCACCATGAACAAATCTTGGATTTCCAAACATATTGGCAGTTCCCCATAATAACTTTATACCTGTCTTTTCCATATTAACTTTTATATACTCAACTATTTCATCTAATATCTTATTTGTCTCTTCTAAATCTCTTCCTTCTGGTGCTATATCTCTGTCATGAAAACAGAAATACTCAATTCCCATCTTAGACATAAATTCAAATCCTGCATCAACTTTAATCTTTGCTATCTCAATTGGGTCTGTTATATTATTCCAAGGTCTCTCTACTGTGCCTACTCCAAATGGGTCATTACCCTCTCCACATAAAGTATGCCAATAGCTCATTGCAAATCTTAAGTGTTCTTTCATAGTCTTATTACCTACCACTTGTTCAGGATTGTAGTATCTAAATGCTAATTCATTGTCAGATTTTACTCCTTCAAATTTTATCTGTCCTATTCCTTTAAATATTTCACTCATTTCATGTCCTCCTAATATTTTACACATATAATATATGTAGTATGTTTTCTTAATTTAAAACTATTTTCTATCTTTATTTTTCTTTTTAAGCTAATTTAATCATTTATTTTTGCATTAACTACTTCATCTAATAACTTAAAGTCATCTTTCAAAGATTTGTATATTCTTTTATACAATCTATGATATATATTGTATGTATCTACATTTTCACTTATTGGTTCTAATTTAGTTGAAGTTTTTATTATAGCATCACATGCTTTTTGTATATTTTCATATATTCCAGCTCCTACTAATGCAAGAATTGCAACTCCAAGTGCTGGTCCTTCACTTGAATTTATAGTATATACATCTTGATTAAACATATCTGCTTGCATCTGTCTCCATACTTTACTTTTTCCACCTCCACCTGAGGCTCTTACTTCATTAACGTCTATATTAAGATTCTCTATTATATCCATACAGTCTTTAAGACTATATGAAACACCTTCCATTATTGACCTTGCGATTTCTTTTTTAGAATGGATTGGAGATAATCCAAAGAACACACCTCTTGCATAAGGGTCAAGATGAGGGGTTCTTTCTCCCATCATATATGGTAAGTAAAGCAATCCATTACATCCTGTTGGTACTTGACTTACTTGATTATTTATAATCTCATATACATCTTCACCTAAAGAATTTGAAACTTCCACTTCACTTTGACAGAAATTATCTTTAAACCATTTTAATGACAAGCCAGCTCCTTGAGTAACTCCCATAACATGCCATGTATTTGGTATTGCATGACAGAAAGTATGAACTCTACCTTCTTTATCAATTTTTGGCTCTTTTGTATAAGCAAATACTACACCTGATGTACCTATAGTAGATGAAACTACTCCATCTTTAACTATTCCATTTCCTATAGCTCCTGCTGCTTGGTCTCCAGCTCCTCCTACCACTATTGTTCCTTCTTTAAGCCCTGTCAAACTTGCTACATCTCTAGTCACATAACCTGTAATCTCTTGTGATTCATAAACTTTACCTAAAAGATTTTTATCTATATTTAACTTTTCTAGTACTTCATCGCTCCAATCTCTTTTTCTTATATCGAGCAACTGCATACCACTTGCATCTGATACCTCTGTAGCATATTCACCTGTCAATTTGTATCTTATATAATCTTTTGGAAGAAGTATTTTATTAGTATTTTTATATATATCTGGTTCATTGTTTCTAACCCATAATATCTTTGATGCTGTAAATCCTGTAAGTGCTGGATTAGCAGTTATTTCAATCAGTCTTTCTTCACCTACTAAATCAGTTATCTCCTCACACTCTTTTACTGTTCGTTGGTCACACCATATTATAGAGTTTCTCAATGTTTTACCTTCATTGTCCAGCATAACTAGACCATGCATCTGTCCTGATAATCCAATTCCTTTTATACATTCACTGCTTATATTTGAACTTTGAACTACTTCTCTTATAGATTCGACTACAGCTTTCCACCAATCATTTGCATCCTGCTCTGCCCAACCTGATTTCTCTTGTATAAGAGGATATTCATATGTACAACTTTTTATAGTATTTCCTAGTTTATCAAATAAAACTGTTTTCGTACCTGATGTACCAATATCCACACCTAATACATACTCCAACTTCATCCCTCCTTGAATGCCACTTCATAACTATCGTTTTCCTATCCTAATTTTTTTATATTTTAGGTATATTTTACTTGCTTTATTTTTGTTAGTATATTAAACTAACTTATGAACTAATAATAAAATATTTAATTATCTTTGTCAATGCAAAATAACCTTTTATTTTTGTGTAAAAAGTATTACAATATTATTTTAAGGAGGAATATCAAATTGGTTACTGATAAATACACTATTCGAGAAATGAATGAAAGATTGGTACTTGAACAAATTATAAAAAATGGTCCTATTTCTAGGGCAAGTATAGCTTCTACTATAGGATTGAATAAAGCAACTATATCCGCTATTACCAAAAAACTTATTGATGAATCTCTAGTTCATGAAATAGGAATTGGAAATAGTACTCATAGTGGCGGAAGAAAACCCATATTATTAGTATTTAATAAATGTGCAGGGATTTCTTTAAGCATGGACATTGGATACGACTATATATTTTCTTCTCTATCTTACTTAGATGGAACTATTATAAATTCTAAGAAATTAACAGATATACAAGTAAGTAAAGACAATGTTATACAATTGATAGATGAAATTATAAATAGTTATAACATATCCAAAATAGACACTCCTTATAAGGTAATTGGTCTTACTTTGGCTATACATGGGATTACTTGTGAAAATAAAGTATTGTTTACTCCATATTACAATCTTAATGAGATTGACTTATATAGCATCCTTAGCAAAAAGTATGACTTTCCTATTCATATAGAAAATGAAGCAAACTTAACAGCTTTAGCTGAGAATACTTTTTCAACTGTACATAACTCACTACTTAGTCTCAGTATTCACAGTGGATTTGGTTCAGGCATTATAATAAATAATAAATTATATAGTGGCAGAAATGGTATGAGTGGAGAAATTGGTCACACTATCATCATGCCTAACGGTAAACTATGTCCTTGTGGAAATCGTGGCTGTTTAGAACAGTATTGTTCAGAAAAAAAGGTATTTGAACAGCTTTCTTCTTTAGAAAATATTCCTAAAATAGATTCTGATATAGTAAAGCAACTATATTATGAAGATAACCAGAATGCCAAAAAAGTTATTCATGAGTTTTGTAGTTACTTAACAATAGCTATAAATAATGCTATTACAACTTATGCTCCTGAAATAATATATTTAAATAGCCAAATAATTAGTGATATCCCTGAGATATTACAGATTACAAAAGATATGTTAGTTAGCTCTTTTAACAAAGGAATAAATATAGAAATTTCATCATTAGGGTCTGAGGCATCTCTATATGGTGGCTCTGCCGTAAATATCAAGAGCTTTTTGAATATACAAAATTTAACTTTAATTAATGAAATATAAGGGTTATGACTATATACAGCCATAACCCTTTAAATTATACATTCTAAAATTAGATTTATTATATAGTTTATGCAAGATTAGCTATATTTTTTAAAAATTGTATATCAATTAAATATTAACATAAGTATTTCGTTTTAAATATTAATATAATCTTCCTACTCATCATCAGATAATAAACTTGCATTTTGTTCAACCATAGAAATATTATCTTTACCTATTTTCTCTAATTTTGCTGCCAATTCCTTTGTATCTAAAAAAGCTGATTCAATAACCATACCTAAATTTAGCCCTGAAATAATTTTAATTCGACTGTCATTATTGGCTACTAATAAAGCAGCATTGCATGGAGTTCCACCTAGTAAATCTGCCATTATAATTATTTCTGAACTTTCCTTGTACACTTCTAAAGCTTTTTTTAATTTTTCTATTGTTCCTTCTATTCCATCATCTTGTTTCATATTTACAGTAGGATAATCTATAGAATCCCCTATTATCATTTTTGCAGAATTTAAGACTTCTTCAGCCATATTGCCATGACTCATCAAAATAATACTATTCAATTTAATACACCTCTTTAAATCTATAAGATGTCTACAAGATAAGTTTTCTTATCATCAGGCGTCATTATAGTTGTAATTTCAATTCCTTCATCTAAAAGTCTTTTAAATGCTTCTTTCTCTTCTTCAGTAACACTGATATTAGGTCTTAGAACTGTTGTATCTTTTCTACTTGACATATTTCCTACATTTATATTATGTATTTTAAATCCTGCCTCTACAAATGGAATAAGGTCCACAGGAGACTTAACAATTAATAATACATTTTGTCCTTCATACTTTCCTGCAGTAATATTTTTTATAGCAGTCTCTTCTGTAATTATAGATGACGCTATACCTGCAGGTGTAGCCATTCTTAAAACTTGTTTTTGAACAGAATTGTTAGCTACTGCATCATTTACTACCATTAATCTTGTAACACCCAATTTATTACTCCACATAGTTGCAACTTGACCATGGATTAAACGGTCATCTATACGAATATTTTTAATACCTTTCATTTCCATATCTAATATCATCCTTTCCTTATTTTAAAATACCTAATGCATATAAAATTATTGAAACAACCATTACTCCTAAAATTAAGTATATAGGTTTTATATTCTTTTTAAGAGCCCAATAAACAATCACAACTAAAATTGCAGGAACTAACCCAGGCATAATTTGGTCTAATATTTCTTGACCTTTCATTGTAAAATCACCTTGTTGAAAGTTCAAAGCAACATTAGCTTTTACAACTGAAGGTATTAATGCACCTACAACCATTAAACCTAAAATAGATGTACTCTCAGTTAAAATCTTTAAACTTTTTTCAATTGAAGATATTAGCTTAGTACCTGATGTATAACCAGCATTAAATAGTGGTATACTTAATAATTTCAATGCTACACTCACTACAATCCACAGTAAGATTCCAAATGGACTTCCATCTATCGCCATATTAGCTGCTATAGCTCCAAAAATTGTCCACGGAATAACGACAAATAAACTATCTCCTAAACCTGCTACTGGTCCCATCAAGCCTGTTTTAATTGAAGCAACAGCCTCTTCAGTCTCTTCACTTGATAACTCCTCCATTGCTACATTAATACCCAAAATATAAGGGGCAACCCAAGGATTAGTGTTAAAAAATTGTAAATGATTTAATACAGCACTTTGTAACTTTTCTGGATTATCTTTGTATACTACTTTTAAAAAAGGTAGTACTGCATAACAGTATGCCAAGGCCTGCATCTTCTCATAATTTGAAGAAACAGAACTAGTAAAAAACCAGCGCCATAAGACACTTTTTTTCACCTTTTCATTTGATTTATTTAATGATACCTTATCACTCATCTTCGTCCATACCTCCTACTACAGTATATTGTTGTTCTTGATTTTCCAAATTCTTTTTGTAAATTATAAGTGCAATTGCTCCACCAATTAAAGCTACACCTAATAATGGTACTTTCATATATACTGCTAAAACAAAACCAATTACTAAGTAACTAAAATACTCCTTAGCAGGAAGATATCTAAGTAATAATCCTATCCCTACTGCTGGAAGTAGTCCTCCAGCTACTGTTAAACCACCTGTTAACCATTCAGGTGTATATTTCAAAATGGTATTAATTAAAGAAGGTCCAAATATTACAGATAGAGCAACTGGAATACCTGTTGTAGCTGCTGTTAATAGTACTCCTAACATTTGCATATAGGTTATATTTTTATAATTTCCTTTTTTAGCTCCATCTTCTGCTTTATGAACTAGCCATATACCAATAGTATTTCTAAGAACATCTAATTGTACCATCAATAAAGCAACTGGAATACCTATAGAGATTCCTACAGATGCTTCTTGCTTAGTCGTAATAGTTATAAATGTGGCTACTATACTTGCTGTTTGATAATCAGGTATTGATGCTCCACCAAAGTTACTAATACCTAATGATAATAGCTGTAATGTACCTCCAATATATAACCCTGTATTTATATCTCCTAAGATAAGACCAGTAATAAAACCTGCTGTTACTGGTTGATATGTTCCAAACATTGTTGAATTTTTTTCATAGTTTATAAAAAATCCATATAGTACGATTAATAATAATTGCCATAATTGTGGCTCCATTATGATTTCACCTCTCCCAAAATATTTTTTAGTTCTTTAAAATTATAACTGGAATCTTGCTTTAGGAAAATAGGAATTTCTTCCAGTGGGCATTCAACTTCATAAGTTTTCCCACCTTCATAACTAACTCCACTAAATATATTTTCCCATGTATGTCCTTTTGGTAAATATACTTTTCTACTTCTATCTTTATAATTCATTATTGGAGCTACTAAAATTTCATCTCCAAGCATATATGTATTATCCACCTCCCAAGTTTTATCATCTTCAGGAAATTCATAAAATAAAGTTCTCATAACTGGTGTTCCATCTTCATGCGCTTCTTTCATCAGTTTTTTTAAATAAGTTTTTAAGCTCTCTCTAATTTTTATGAATTTTGTAAGAATTACTTCAACTTCTTCACCATAAGACCATATTTCATTAGGAGCTCCAGTTACCATTGAGCCTCCACCTTTATTTGATAATGGTTTACTATGAGGCAATCTATCTCCATGCATTCTCAAAATTGGTGAAAAAGTAGCATATTGGAACCATCTTACCATAAGTTCTCTAAATTCTGGGTCTTTAGGATTTCCTCCATGGAAACCTCCAATATCAGTAGTCCACCATGGTATACCTGCCAGTCCCATATTTAACCCTGTATTTACTTGATTATTAAAAGCCTCAAAACTAGAATCAATGTCACCAGACCATACTAAAGCTCCATACTTTTGAGCTCCTGCCCAAGCTCCTCTTACAAGAGTTACAACAGACTCTATGTCATTATGTAAACCATCATAAATCATTTTTAAATAATCAATAGGATAAATATTACCACAACTTAAAACATTTCCTTTTTTATATCTATAGTTATCAAAATCATACACAGAATAGCCAGGTTCAGCTACATCTAACCAATAATAGTCAATCCCAAGTTGTTTATAATTTTTATCTATTCTATCCCAAACATATTCTCTTGCATTTTCATTTGTCATATCTACAAAGACTGTATTTCCTTGAATTTGCATTGTCATTCTAACACCACGATTAACATTGACTAAATAGCCATTTTCTAAATAATCATTGTAGTTTTCTGCATCACTTTGAACTGTAGGCCATACAGATACTATTGGTTCTACTGAATACTCTTCTTTCAATTTTTTAACTAATTCTTTAGGATTTTTCCAATAATCTAAGTCAAATTTATATTCACCTTGCTTAGGCCAATGAAAATAGTCAATTGCAATTGATGAAAGCTTAATTCCTCTTTTAGAATATTCCTTCACAACATCTAAAACTTCTTCTGAAGTTCTATATCTTAGTTTACTTTGCCATAGTCCTAAAAGGTTTTCAGGCATCATAGGAACAGTTCCAGTAACTTGAGAATAATTTTTATTTAACTCTTTTGGGCTTTCTCCACAAGTAATCCAATAATCTATAAAATTTGTAGAAAACATCTTCCATTCTGTCATATTTTTAGCAAAAGATACTTTTCCAATTCCCGGATTATTCCATAAAAGTCCATAACCTAGACTAGAAATATAAAAAGGAACTGATATTTGAGAATTTCTTTGGGCTAACTCCAAAACAGTATTCTTTAAATCTAAAAATTTATGTTGATATTGTCCCATTCCAAAAATCTTTTCAGAAGGCTCAGATTCAAATCTAGTAGTTACTTCAAATTCTCCACTATAGCTTGGTCGATATTCTCTTGATTTTAACTTTAGAGTAGAGTTAAAGTCTTTGGTAATCTCAATTGTCCCTACATCTTCTCCACCATCATCATGTTTTACAGCTCTTAATCGAATATATTCTTTCAATAATATTTCATTTTTATCATTATAAAAAGTAATTCTATCTCTATGGTCTAAGACAGCTTTTATCTTTCCATTTTTAATGATTGCACTTCCATCTTCATTTTTATTAATTGTAATATCATCTTTATTTAACTTAGGTTTTTCGTTAAGAGCATAGTTTTCATCAACAAAATTTTGGTCTACAAACGACCTAATACGTAAAGAGTTTTTTCCCCATGCTTCTATTCGCAATAGTTCATTGTCAAATCTTTTTTCAATATAGTCTTCAGATATTTTTATCACGGCTACCTCCTAAATCAATGGTATAATATTCTATCTTTGTGTAGCTTAAGTTAAATAATGTCGTTTAGTATCGTTATTTATAAATTAGGTTTTATATATAATTCATTTGTACATTAAACTAACTTACCAATAATATACTTTATTTGACTTTGTTTGTCAATCGCTTTCCGGATTTTAGTAAAATTTTCTAATATGTTGCTTGAAAGTCGTTCTTAATATCTTTTATTTATACTTTTAATATCTGTGATGATACCTATATACATCTAGTTTTTTTAAAACACATACAGGAATAAAGTTTGCCTATTATGTAGATAATATCGGACTTGAAAATATGTATAGTGACCTTATAAATACAGATAATAATATATTAGATATTGTTCAAAACAATGGATTTTATAATTATAAATAATTTATGAAATTATTTAATAAAATATATAATTGTATACCAAGTCAAAAACGACAACAAATAAATAAAACTAAAAAAGATGTTGTCTCAAAATATAGATAAATTTATTTTTCATTGCTAAAATGATTAAAATATATTTGATTTAATATACTTGATTTAATATAAAAAAAGAGTGTCTCATAAACTAAAAAGTTCACTTTTAGACACTCCTTTATATATATTATCTACTTCTTAATTCATTTATTACCTTTCTACATTTTCTTTCAGCTAGTGGATACATCTTTATAAGTACTAATTACTCCACTTAAAAATGGTTCCTGTACTGTCCATCAGTCATATTTTTCTGCCAAATATAATGGTGTTTCATAATGAGACAATAAATATTTATATCTCTACTTATCTTCTCTAAGCTCGTCAAATCCAACTATAGGTATCTCTAAATTATATTCTTTAAGTAGCTTTTCTAGCTCTTCTATAAAAATACCTTTCCCATCCACCATTTGTATATCATTTATTTTATCCATCAATTCATTGCAACCACTTAACTCACCAAACCAACGTTTAGAACTACATGTCTTATTATAACCACAACTTGGACTGCCATCTATTGCAATGATACTTTTTATATCATAATCATTTTTTAAATATTCATCAAACTGCCTTACATGAGGTATTAACATTTGCCTACATTGTTCTCTAAAAAACAAATTGTCAAACTGTTCTTTTACATGTCCCCACCTATTTATTCCATACATAATCATTTCTGGACATGGTAGTTGAATTATTCCATACCCTTTATTTATTAAATCTATTGCTATATTTTGTGCTCCCTTAAATTCTGACAATCCCTCTACTTTAGAATTACAATTTAATATACAATGACATACTACTACAATCTCTCTATTTCTCTTCATAATAATCTCCTTAGTTATTCTTAATTTTAATGATACTACATATTTTGATAATTATATTATTTATTTGTTCTATATTTCCAATATTCTATATAGAAATATACAATTAGTAATCTTTTATAATCTATACTATGATAAATGTATATATTTTTTTAGGAGGTATTATAATTGGATACTAAAAAAGTCACATTTTCTTCAATGTGCATAGTTATTAATATTGTCTTAGGTATGGTTATATCTATGATAAATATACCATTATTATTTTTAGATACAGTTGGTACTGTACTTGGGGCTGTCGTATTAGGTCCTTTTTGGGGTGCTCTTATTGGTGGATGTACAAACTTAGTTTTAGGTGTTATATCAGGTCCTACAAATATACCTTTTGCCCTTGTAAATATTGTTCTTGGTCTTATTGTTGGATATATTTCTAAGAAAAAAGGTTTTGGTTATAAAGAAGCTATTATTACAGGAGTAATTTTATCTATTGTTTGTCCTTTAATTGGTACTCCTATTTCAGTTTTATTGTTTGGTGGTTTAAGTGGAAGTGGTGCTGATTTATTGGTTGGTTTTTTAGTTCAGTCTGGTCAGAAGATATTTACTGCTGCGTTCTTTCCAAGGATTCTTAGTAATATAGTAGACAAACCTTTGTCTTGTATTATGGTGGTATATTTTATAAGTAAAATGCCTAAAGGTTTTATAAAACAATATAGTAAAAGTACGTCTAGTTATTCTTAGTAAATTTGTACATACTATATGATTTTTTAAATGTTATAACAAGTTTATACAAATATATTTGTATAATATCTTTGCTACTTTATTTTTCATTAATTTTAGTATTAGTGATTTAATTATTTATTATCTGTATTAATTTAATTAAATACAACCTCTTAATATAAATTTAGATTCTAAAATTATATCAAGAGGTTATATTTTTATTTTATAATATATTTAAAGTTTTATAACAATTTATAGAATATATGTTTTTATTTTAGCTAAAATACCTCTCTAAAAATCATTTTTTACAAGTATTTCTTATATTAACAAATATATTCTCATTTTCTATAAACAACTCATACATATCTTCAAACTCTAGTATACAATATCCATGAGAGTCATTATCTCTTAATTTTTTAAGTGTTTTTAATAATATCTTCTTTATTCTATATTTCTAATTTGACCTCTTAAATATACAAACTAAAGTAAGATATCTACTATAGACATCTTACTTTAGCTTCATTTATGAATAGGTTTTATTATTAACACTTCACTATCTCTATTGCTTTTCCTACACATCCACAAACTTCCATCCTACTCTTAACAAAATCTTTAACTGACTCTAAACCTTTTTTACCATATTTCTTAGGGTCAATTACCTCTGGGTCAGAATTAAGCACATCCTTAACCCCATTGCTATAAGCAATCCTTAATTCAGTTGCATAATTAACCTTGCAAATCCCTCTTTTTATAGATTCTTTAATAACTTCATCTGGTATTCCAGACCCACCATGTAATACTAATGGAACTGATACAACATCTCTAATTTCAGATAATCTATCTAAATCAAGCTTTGGCTCTCCCTTATATAATCCATGTGCCGTACCTATTGCTACTGCTAAAGATGATACCCCTGTTCTCTCTACAAACTCTTTTGCTTCTAATGGGTCTGTATATGCTCCCCCATCACCACCATCTAAATCGTCTTCCTTACCTCCAACTTTACCTAATTCAGCTTCAACAGGTATATCTGAAGGCATACATGCATCTACAACAGATTTAGATATTGAAATATTATCTTCATAACTTTCATGAGAACCATCAATCATAATAGAAGTATATCCAACTCTAAGTGCCTGCATAGCTAGTCCAAAGCTTGAACCATGGTCTAAGTGCATTGCCACTGGAACACTTGCCTTCTCTGATGCTACCTTTACATTCGCTAAATAATAATCTAGTCCTGCATACTTTATTGTTGAAGGTGTTGTTTGCAATATTACTGGTGATTTAAGTTCTTCAGCAGCCTCTATTACTGCCATAACCATCTCCATATTTTCAACATTAAATGCACCTACTGCATAATGCCCTTCTTGTGCATCTAATAATATTTGTTTAGTTGTCACTAATGCCATAATTTCTCCTCCTATATGTTTATACTGATTTGATTTCTTCGTTATTTAATTTTGATACTATTTCTCTACTTGTTTTGCTATTTAATAACTCATTTAAAAATTCTTCATTCATTAATTTTGAAGATAGTTGAGATAATGTTTTTAAGTGTAAATTATCACCATTATCTGTAGCTGCTATCATAAATATAATATGTGCCAAGCTTCCATCTTCTGATTCAAAGTCAAACCCTTCTTTTGATACACCTACTGCTACACGTGGTACCTTTACTGCATCTGTTTTTGCATGTGGTATCGCTATCCCCATACCAAAACCTGTAGATGATATTTCTTCTCTTTTAAGGATTTCTTCTTTAAACTTCTTTTTATCTAAAAGAACACCAGATTTATCAAGTATTCCAATCATTTCATCAATTACATCTGTTTTATTTTTTCCCTTAACATCTAAAATTACTGTTTCTTCGCTATATAAAGAGATATTATTAGATACGTTTTCCGATTCTGCACTTTCATTTTTATGTTCATCTTTTGTTGCATTTGTATTTTCTATAGTATTTTTCTCATTTACTACTTTAGGTGTAACCATCATATAAAGTACAGCACCTACTAATGAACCTACAAATATACACCCTACCCATAAAAGTGGCTTATTGACTAATCCTAGAACCAAAAACCCTCCATGTGGAGCTGGTACTTCTATTTTCATTATATAAGTTAAAATTGATGATATTGATGATGCAATCATAAGTACTGGCAACACTTTTAATGGATTTTTTGCTGCAAAAGGTATTGCCCCCTCTGTTATATGAGTACTACCTAGTATATAATTGATTAATCCTGCTGCTCTATCTTCTTCTGTAAATCTATTTTTAAATAAAGTAGATGCTATTGCTATTACCAATGGTGGTGTTATACAAGCTGCAGATACACCTGCCATAAATAAATAATTTCCCTGTCCTAGAAGCATAGTTCCAGTTACATATGCTGCTTTATTTACTGGACCTCCCATATCAAATGCTGACATACATCCTATTACTATTCCCAAAATTATAGGGCTTGAATTTTGTAACCCCGATAGAAAGTTCATCATAGCATTGTTAAGTGCTGAACATGGCCCACCAAGTAACAACATTGCTACACCCACAAGACCTACGCTGACAATAGGAATTATAAAAATCGATTTAAGACCTTCTAATTGTCGTGGTAATTTTCTTAACAAATGTACAAATAGTTTAACTAAGTAACCTGCTAAAAATCCTGATATGATTCCACCTAAAAAACCCGAACCTGTATCAAATGATATCATTCCTCCAACAAGTCCTGCCAACATACCAGCTCTTCCCGATATAGATTGAGCTATAAATGCTGCCAATACAGGAACCATCAAGTTCATAGAATATCCACCAACAGATTTTAATGTAGCTGCTATTTGATTATATTGTTCTGAATTTGGGTCAAATGAATAAATCCCCCATAAAAATGATATAGCAGTAAGTACTCCACCTGCTACTACTAAAGGTAACATGTGAGATACACCATTCATTAAGTCTTTATACAACTTTTGACCAAACGATAAATTTCCTTCTTCTGCAATTTTACTGCTTGATAAGTTTCCTTTTCTAATAGCTACTTTTCCATCAATACATCTTTGTATAAGTTCATTAGCCTTATGTATACCTTCTTTGACAGGTACTTCTATTACTGGCTTTCCATTGAATCTGTCCATATCAACATTTTTATCACAAGCAACTATTATTGCATCTGCCATTTCGATATCTTTTGCTGTTAACTTATTTTCTACACCTATAGCTCCATTCGTTTCAACTTTTATGTCACAGCCTAATTCCCTGGCTGAATTTTTTAATGCTTCTTCTGCCATAAAAGTATGAGCTATTCCAGTTGGACAACCTGTTACCCCTAGAATCATTTTCTTTCCCATTTTTATACCACCTTTCTGACTCTTATATTTTTTATATAATCTTCCACATTCTCCAAATTACCTATACCATTACTTTCAGCCACACTTGCTCCTGTTGCTGCTGACCTTTTTAATGCTTCTTCAATATGTTCTGGATTTTCCAGCCATATACTTAAAAAAGCAGCTAATGCAGAATCACCAGCACATGCAGAGCTGACTACTGTAACTGGTTGAGCACTAGCATAATAAATTGATTTTCCATTATAAAAATAAGAACCTTTTTCTCCTAAAGTTAGCAATATATTTTGAGCACCTTTTAAATGTAGTAATTTAAGTACATCCTTAATATCTTCTTCATCTCTTACAATAATTCCAAATATATCTTTGATTTCTTCATCATTTGGTTTTATCAAATATGGATTATACTGTAGTAACTCCTTTAATTTTGGTGAACTTATATCGAGTATTGTCTTTATACTTTTATTTTCACAAATTTTAAATATATCCTCATAGTAATTATCATCAATACCAGGAGGTAGACTTCCACTTATTGATAAGTAACTTATATCTTCTAATGACTGTATCTTATCTAGCATATCTAGTTTTTGTTTTTCGTTTACATATGACCCAGAGTTTACAAATTTAAATTCATCACTTCCATCATTTAAAAATATATTTATACGAGTTGTATCTTCTACCCAAGTAGGCAATACGTCAAATCCTCTCTTTTCGCTTTCTTCAACTATATATTTTCCTGAAAATCCTCCAAAAAATCCTAATATCTTAGATTCTATACCATAATGACCTAGTACAAAAGTTACATTTAATCCCTTTCCATTAGGAGAATATACAGCATTTGATGTACGATTTACTAATTTTCTCTTTATCCCATTAGTAGATATATTCATATCTATTGCAGGATTCGTAGTTAATGTATATATCATTGTCTTCCCCCTTGCTTGTGCTGTGTATGTTTTCATTATAATAAAAAAGTCTATGAAAATCTTTTCACAAATAGAAAATCGATTTTCATAGACTTTTCAATTTAATTTTCAGAATTATTATATCTGACCATATAATCTATAATTATCCTAGATATAATATACAAGGGCAATCTGGAAGATACTTCATATTCAGAAATTGATATATGTTCATGTTTGTATCCTACAATATATAAATCCGAATACTTTATAAGTTTTGCACTTTCACTACAACAGCAAGTTATAACCTTAGCTCCAACTAAATTGGCATTCTGTGCTGATTCTACAAGCTCTATTGTATTTCCATTCAATGAAAATATAATTATAAGTTCGTCTTTTTTTATTGATTTAGATTTTATTTTCATTATGTTGGGGTCATTTATAAAAACAACATTAAAATCAAGTAATTGCAATTTAAGACTAAACTCTTTTGCTACATATTCAGTAAGCCCTCTTGCTAAAATATATATCTTACTAGATTTATTTATAGTTTTTATTATATTGATTAGTGTAGTTAAAGATATTTGTTCTATAACTCTCTGTGCTTCTATAAAGGATTTATTTATTATATCCCCCATATTTTGTATATCATCATTTTCATCTTTTACTGTTAATCTATACCTAAGTTCATTGAATCCATTTAAACCGCATTTTCTAATTGCTCTTGAAACGGTTGCTGGAGATGAATATGTTTCATGAGCAATCTCTACTATAGATAATTCTGGTAATATTGATTCATTTTCATTTATAAATTTAATTATTTCAAGTTCCGTCTTCGTTAGATTTTCAGAATTACTTTTGTTTAGCTCAATTATCATATGTTATCTCCCCTTATATAAGTTTTATTTGTCTAAATTTATCGAGTAATATAATATATTACCTCTTAACTACTTATTTTTATATACAATTAAGATTTAGTCAATGTCTATATATGTAAATTTATAATATAATAATTTTATGCTTCAATTAATTATGTAATTATTAGAGTATTTTGTAATAAAAATTGGAGTTACTCAATTACTGAAACTGAGTAACTCCAATTTTTACGACCTCAAATTAACTCGAATTATTGAAAATGATTCATAAACATTATCCATACTCTCACTTATCAATTTATATATTTGAGTAATACCTTTTTTTATTAACAGAAATCATCTTACTAACAATTGAAATTGTAGTTCCAGTACATAATATTGAAAATATAGTTCCAAACCCTAAATTTCCGCCTAAATATACACCTAAAATTAAAAATATTACATCTGCTATAGTTTTTAAAACTTTATATGGATACTTAAATTTGCCCTCAATATAGATTAATATAGCATCTAAAGGGCTCATTCCAATGTCAAATTTTATAAGCATTGCAAATCCACTACACATAAGTATATGTCCAATTATAAAGCTCATTATTCTAATGATAATCCCTAAACTACTTATATTAAAATCTAATAATAAGTATATATACAAATCTATAAATATTCCTGCTACTAGTACATAAACACAGCTTCCTAATCCCAAACTTTTTTTATTCAATAGCAATGCTATAAGTAATAGAGTTCCATTATATATTAGCCCTGCTATTGTATAACTTATACCTAACTTTATATGTATACCCTCATTTAAAAGTGTAATTGCATCACTACCAAGGCTTGACTGAAGTATAAGAGATATACCACATCCCAGTATATTTATAATTAAAATTACAAATATAAATTTTTTTATGACATTCATAATTAATAAACCACCTTATTTATAATTATAATCCCTCTTATAAAACTGTATTAATAACATAGTATTTATAAGAGGGATTATTTATATTTAAAAACTATTTACTTTTCTTTTAATTCTTCTCCATTAGTTCTTATTACATTTTGATACCAATAAAAACTATCTTTTTTATAACGTTTTTTACTTCCATTTCCATTGTTATCTATATCTACATATATAAATCCGTATCTTTTTTCCATTTCTTGAGATGAACAACTTACTATATCTATTGGCGACCACATACAATAAGCTAATATTTCGGTTCCATCAGCTATAGCTTCACCTATTTGTTCTATATGTTTTCCTAAATAATCTATTCTATAATTATCATGAACTTTTCCATCTTCAAATTTATCATGCATTCCAAATCCATTTTCAGCTATCATTATTGGCTTTTGGTATCTATCATAATATTGAGATAAAGTATTGTATAATCCTTTAGGATCAATTGCCCACCCCCAAGGATTTGCTTTTAAATATGGATTCTTTATATTATCAGTTGGATTCATGGTGTTTTTACTTGCTGATACTGTTGTAGAATAATAGTATGATAAAGCTAGAAAATCCATAGTATTTTCTTTTAAGATTTTATCATCTCCTTCCTCTATAACTATATTTATGTTATTTTCTTTGAAAAATCTCTTAATATAGACTGGATACTCTCCCCTAAAACTTACATCAGTGAAAAAATATTGTATTCTATTTCTTTTTAAAGCAAACACCACATTTTCAGGGTCGCAGTCTTCTGGATAAGATGTACAATCTGCCATCATCATCCCTATCATCATATCTGAATTTATTTCTTTTCCAAGCTTCTTAGTTAAAGCTGTAGCCATGAATTGATGATGAATAGCTTGATATTTGGCCTCTTCTACATCATCTACCTGGTCTACACAAAATGCAACTGAATTAAATGATTCATGATACATTAAATTTATTTGATTTATAACTATCCAATATTTAACTTTATTTTTGTATCTATTTAATATTAATTCTGCATATCTAACAAAGAAATCCACTACTTTTCTATTAGACCATCCTTTATATTTTAATACTAAATTCAAAGGAGTCTCATAATGGAGTAGTGTTACAATAGGTTCCATACCATTATCTATTACTTCATTTATAAGATTATCATAAAACTTTAATCCCTCTTCATTAGGCTCTAAATCATCTCCATTTGGAAATATTCTAGCCCAATTTATTGAAAATCTAAAACACTTTAACCCTAGTTCTTTCAAAAGCTTTAAATCTTCTTTGTATGTATGATAAAAGTCTATTCCATTACGCTTAGGATAATACCCATTATTATCTTTCATAGCAAACTTTATTTTATCTACAGTCATATCAGACTCGTAATGTTTAGATATATCTCTATCTTTATCATACATATGTACATCAGCTAAGCACCACCCTTTGCCACCTTCATTCCAAGCACCTTCTAATTGATTAGCTGCTACAGCTCCACCCCACAAAAAATCTTTAGGAAACTTACTCAATTTAATCACTCCTTATTTTGTTTATTTAAATCATTTACTATTATTTACCTTATATTCTATAGACTTTACTATTCCTACTAAAGACATAGTTATATTTAACTCGCTGAATATTGTCATAAGAGTATCTTGAGCATGTGCAAATAAAAGTGAATGTGCTCTTTTTTCTCCACTAGCTTCCCCTTGTATAATGTTAGTTTGAGCTCTATGTGCTTCTGTCATAAACTCTTTTGCTTTAGCTAGTTTTAAATCAGCATTTTTATAATCAAACCTTTCTAAATCATTAAGAGCATGTTTAATTTCTGTTCTAGCCTCACCTGCACGAAGTATTATTTGCATTGCTACTTCTACTAATTCTTCATCTATTACATGTTCTTCAGTTGTCATATTTATAATTTCCTTTCAACATCTAAATTTAAGCTTCTTGACTCTCTAATTTTAGTTCTTCTTTTTCATAAGCTTTAAAAAATGGATACCATATCATAAATAGCAATACTATATTTATTGCTAAAACAATAAGCCCTCTAACATCTTGATTTACCATAAAAGTAGATATACCAAATGGAACATACCATAAATTAAACACCTTACTCGGAATTGTCACAAATCCCATACTCATTGATAAGTAAGTAGTTATTGATATTACTACTGTTCCTATCCACATAGGTAACATTAAAAATGGGTTCCATGCTACTGGAGCTCCAAACATTACTGGTTCATTTATGTTCATTATAGAAGGAACGATACAGGCTCTTCCGATTGCTTTTATTCTTCCAGCTCTAGATAAACACATCATTAGCACTAGTGGTAATGTTGCTCCCCACCCACCTAAAGTTATCCAACCTGTTTGAACAACTTCATAAGTATATATATTAGTTGCAAGCCCTCCTGATGCTACAGCTGCTGCATTAGCTGCAATTGCACTAAGCTGAATTGCATAAGTTATTGGGGATAATACCCATCCACTTATACCTAAAGAATATAAAAATACTACTAAGAAGTTTAATAGTACAAATCCAGGCAATGTTTGTGCTATATCTGATACTGGTTTAAATACTCTAACTATTATTTCAAACATGTCAAAGTTGAGTCCATAAATTAATCCCCAGCCTACAAACATTATCACTGTTATAGGTAACATATTATCAAACCACTTGCTTACAAAATCTGGAAGTGCTGAATCTTCTCCGAAAAATGAAAAAGAACCAAATAAAGACATTATTAATCCAGAGAATAATCCTGCAACTAGCGATACAAGCATTCCTTCTCCTCCAAACCTGTTGAAGTTAAATATAGCTCCTTCATTCGTAATCTCTGGACGAATCATCATTAACATTAATCCAGCACCTGCAAGACCAGCGACTACACTCATACTTTCAAATTTCTTATTCTTCATTATTTCCATAGGCAATAAAAATGCTATAAATAATCCTAAAAGTCCAAATGTATATTGATTTATTGGACTTAAATCAGGTAAGAAACTTATGTAATTCTTCAAGACAGAAACTATAGTTACTAAAGAACCTACAAATACCATAGGCAAAACTTTCATTATAGTTGATTGAACTGATTGTACCCATATATTCTTAGTCATATTATTTACAACAGGAGTAAATTTTTCACTTAAAAAATCTATAAATTTATTCATAAACACTCTCCCCATAAATATTTTATTTGTTTGATATTAGTTCTAGTGCTTCTTCCAAAGCCTTTGCCCCATCTAGTCTTCCATATGCAGTTTTAGATATACATGCTACTGGAACGTTATATTCATTAGCCTTTTGTTGAATTTCTTCCTTCATATAATCTAAATGTGGTCCTAGTAATAAACAATCTATTTCTGATAAATACTTATCTATCTCTGACTCACTTCTCGCTTTTATATCTGCTTCTATACCCTTTTTCTTTGCACTCTTTCTCATACTAGTTGCCATAAAACCTGTACTTGCTCCTGAACCACACGCCAAAAGCACTCTTATATTTTTCATAATGATACCTCCAATATTTTTATCCATTAATTTATTTCTTAATGAACTTTTTATTTTATTATGTTTATATTGTACTTACCAAATAAGTTCATTTCACATAAATATATTTCCTAATAATAGGAAATCAGTTACTCTTAATTAAACATATTAATATAGTATAATGTATCTTATAATACGTACATTCAATTATATAATTATCATATCATCCAGATTTTATTTTAAAACTATGCGAGGGAATCTAATGAAAACATCTAAAAAAGAACTATTTTTAAATTTCATAAAAACACAACATGACTGGATAGATTCATCTACATTGGCTAATTATCTTAATGTCTCAACGCGTTCAATTAGAAAATATGTAAACGAAATTAATTCCAATGGTGAATTTATATTATCCTCTAAAAAAGGATATAAAGTAAATCTCAATAATAATTGTCAAACCAAGGTTGATAGTTCAGAAAATATATCACCTGATAACAGGTTAAATTTAATTTTAAAAGAACTTATAGTTAATAGTAATGGAATTAATATATTTGATTTAAGTGAAGAATTGTTTGTTAGCCCAGCTACTATTGAAGGGGATATAGTCAAAGCTAATAAATTTATAGGAAGTTATAATTTAAAGATAAAGCAATCGAAATTTTTATTGAAACTAATTGGAAATGAATCTGCAAAGCGCAAGTTAATGAGCTCTATAATATTTAAAGAAACGGGAAGTGATTTTTTAAGCTTATTTGATGTACAAAAAATATATCAAGAGTATAATTTGACTAAACTAAAAGAAAATATAATATATATATTAAAAAAATACAATTTATTTATAAATGAGTATGCTATAAACAACATACTTCTTCATTTAATGATAACTATAGACAGAATAAAAAAGAATAATTACATAGACTCTGTTGAAGTAGTAAACTACATAGACAATAACGTAGATATAAATATTGCAAAAGACATATCAAATTTTTTAGAATCTGAATACAATATAACTTTAACTAGTGCGGAATTATACTATTTAGTATTTCAGTTAACAAACAAAACTACAGTCTTAAACTACAATCAAATGGATACTAAATCATTGTCAAATTATATAGATGAGCACTTTGTTAAATTAACTAAAAAAATAATTAAAAATGTATATGACTTATATCTTATAGATTTATCTGATGAGGAATTTGTTGTAAAATTTACTCTTCATGTAAAAAATTTAATCAGTAGAGCCAAAAATAATCAAGTTTTAAGAAATCAAATACCTCAAAAGTTAAAAGATTCCTACCCTTTGATATATGATATATCTGTTTATATTTGCAATCAGATTCAAACTTTAGAAAATGTAGATATAGACGAAGATGAAATATCTTATATATCTCTTCATGTAGGTTCATTCTTTGATAGACAAAAATTATTAGAAGATAAAGTTCTATGTGCATTAATTACTCCAAATTACTATGATTTACAATTCAAAATAGTAAGAGACCTCGAGAAGAGATTTAATGAATCCATAGAAATTATTCAGATTTTTTCAGATACTCATAATCTTGATTTTGACAATAAGGTAGACATGGTTATTACTACTTTACCAATTAACAATAGATGCCCTATACCTTTTGTTTATGTAAATCCTTACCTAAATAGAAAGGATTATGATAATATTCAAAGTAAATTTACTCAAATTAAAGATAGAAAAAATATACTTACTGTACAAAATCATTTAGAAATGTACTTTAGTGAATCTTTGTTTATGAAAAATATATATTTAGATAGTGCTAAAGATTATATAAAATTTATGGGAAATATTCTGTACGAAAATAAATATGTCAAACCCAATTATATAGATGATGTTCTTATAAGAGAAAAAATGTCTTCAACTGCATTTAATAACAATGTAGCAATTCCTCATAGCATGAAAATGGATGCTTTAAAAACTGGAGTATGTTTAATTGTTAACGATAAACCAGTTAAATGGGGTGAGGAAAAAGTTCAAATTATAGCTATGATACCTATAAATGAAAAAGAAAAAGAAAAATTCAATTACATATTTGAAAGCTTTATTGAAATATTATCTGAGTGGAATAATGTTAAAGAACTTACTAAGGCAGATAACTATAGTAGTTTTATGAATAGAATAGCTTATCTTATTCAAAATATCTAAATCAATTAATTTATTTCCAATATATGTTTCTTAAGTTATTAACATAAAATAGATAAGCTGTCACACTAAAAAGTCTAAATTAATATGTGACAGCTTTTTACCTAATATACTTTGTTTTAATACTACATATTTTTTGACTGTTGTATACTAGTTATAAGATTGAATATTTGTGTTGTTGTAGCTGTCATATTCTCACTAGCAGTTGCTTTATCCATTGCTTCTTCTATTGTCATAGCTCTATTTACTATAGAAAAATAAGCATCTATACCCTCTTCATTACATTTAACTGCATCTTCTGTTGTGGCTCCAGCCAAACCTATTACTTTTACCCCATATTTTTTTGCCAGTTTTGCAACTCCTATTGGAGCCTTGCCCATAGCAGTTTGATTGTCCAATCTACCTTCACCAGTTATGACAAAATCTGCATCTTTTAACTCTTCCTCTAATTTAATTTCTTCTAATATTATTTTTATTCCAGATTCTAATTTTGAATCTAAAAATGCTAAAAAAGCAAAACCTAATCCTCCTGCTGCTCCTGCTCCTTCTACATTAGCTACATCTTTACTTAAGTAATTTTTAACTACTTTGGAAAAATTTCTAAGCCCATTATCTAACTCCTCAATTATTTCTGATGTTGCACCTTTTTGAGACCCGTATATGTATGCAGCTCCATTTTTCCCAAACAGCGGATTATTTACATCACAGGCTATTTTAAACTTACATTCATCTAATTCCTTTAATCTATTTTCTATTTTTATATGTCTTATTTCATTTAAAACTTTTCCACCTAATCCTACTAACTTGTTATTTTTATCATAAAACTCAAACCCTAAGGCTTGAAGCATACCTATCCCAGCATCATTAGTAGCACTTCCACCTATCCCAACTATAAAATTTCTATAGCCTTTATTTATTGCTTCCTTTATTATTTCCCCAACACCATAAGTTGTAGTGTATAAAGGATTTCTAAGTTCAGTCGGAACCAATGTTAATCCTGATGCTTGAGCTATTTCTATTATTGCTGTACTTGTATTTTTTAATAATCCATATGTTGCATCCACTTTTTTAGCTATTGGTCCAGTAACTTCTATAGTCTCTTTTTTACCATTCATCCCTTGAACTAAAGCATCTACTGTCCCTTCACCACCATCAGCAAGTGGCAATATCTTTACTTGCGCATCTTCTTTAACCTTCAATATCCCCTTTTTTATTGCATTTCCTGCCTCTATTGAAGATAAGCTTCCTTTCAAAGAATCTATAGAAATTAATATTTTCATACTTATCTACTCCTTTTTATTACTCCTTATTTTAAACATATAATTTTATAAGCTTAATTTATCTTTTATTTTATACTCTACATCTCTCTTTGTATACAACTTATACCATTAATATTCTTTTATCTTATAAAAAGGGAGTGTCTCAAAATAAATTTCTTAGTTCATGAGACACTCTTTTGTATAAAATCAAATATATGTTTATTATTTCAACAATGATAAGGAGGATTATCTCTATTTTAAGATAATTCCTTTTTAGCACTATCTAATCATTTTTAGCACTATTTAACCAGTATAGTTTTAACTTGGTTCATTAAGCACTCTACATTTACAGAGTTATTATCTATTGATATAGATTCTAATTCTTTTTCATTTAGGTTAATCCATTTAGCTGTTTTAATATTTTTGTTAAATACTATGTTAGCTGATTTTGTTTCTTCTTTAGAATTATAAAATCTAACTACTAATGCCTCTTCTTTTTCAGCCTTTTTTACAACACTTAACACAAGGTCCTTATTAGTTTCCTTAAGTAAACTATATGAATAATCTACTTCTATTTCTGATTGATTCAATTTCATAGCATTATATGGCATTTTATTATAAGTTTGTATTTTTGTTAAATACTCTTTAGCCATATTTGCAACATTTGCTTCTAGTGTAGATTTTTCATGAGTAACTATTGCTAAGTCTATTTTTATATCTCCTATCATTTGAGAATCTGGAGTAGGCAACTTTATTCCTGATGGACGACCTGGGCGTCTTGCCATTTCTTCTTTACCTAGGAATCCTACACTTCTAAATAATGTTATAGCTATTGTGTCAAATTTTTCCCCTACTATTTCAAACTCTCTTGTACTGTTTGTAAGAACAGCTACTCCATGCTCTTTGTCAGACAATCCAACGAATGTTAGCATTGGATATATAGAATCTGGTCTTTCACTCCATTCTTCCTGTTGCCAAACTTCCATAGCATCATCATACACACTTCTCTTTATATGTCCAAACTGATTATCAGACACAGAAAACTTTGAAGCTATATTTGTTGGTATATAAGTTCTAACCCTACAATCTCTTGCTTGGTTATTTATGTTGAATACTACATCTATTATAGCTTTATCATTTGGAACATTTATAACTATATCAAAGTCAATAAATGAATCTGCTCTATTATTTTTTCTAGCTTGTATATCTTTTGGTACTTTTAATCTATAATTTATCTTTATCTCATTATTAAATCTATTTTTCTTTATAGTGGAATTTGCTACTATATTATCGTTAAATATTAATTTCTCATTTGGAAGTGGTGAAAAATCATACTCATCTCCTTCATCTCCTCCATTTTCCATCAATAATACATTTTCAAAAGTTTTATTTAATTTTTTATCAAATATCTTTAATGTCCCGTTTTCATTAACTTGAATAGTATAAAAGTCATTATCTACCATGTCACATACTTCATAAGCTTTTTCTAACATATGTTCAACTTCTTTTATCATATACGCCTTATACCCCATTGCAGGTATTTTATCTTTAAAGTTTATTGTATATACCATAAATGAATCATAGTTTCCATAATGAACAATTTGACGGTCTATTAATCCTGCATCTATTACTTCTTTATGTACCACTTCAAAATCCAACTTATTATTATCTTTATCAAATATTTCAAATGCTTTCATTTTAGTTATAACTTGGGTGCTCACTATTTCATTCCTATCGTAAGGCATTAAGTTAAATGCTACTAACTTATCTAAAGCCATTTCACAACTCATTGCATCAACTATTCTTCTTTTGTAAAATGTTATTAATTGGTCTACTTTTTCCTCAGCTAAGAAAAATCTATTCATTATTTCATGGTGAACTTTATCTGAACAACAACATCCAATGCTGTCATGAGCATGATTTTTCATTATTTCTTTCCAAATTAACTCTATTAATCCATGATGATATTCAAATCCTAGAGAATATGCAATAGAAGCTAGTGGTTCCAATATGTTAGTTATCTTTGATTCTATTCTAGCATTTGCTGATTTTATATCCATTCTTGTTGAGAATATACTTCTATGAACCCTCATATATTTCCCATCTAAAAATTCCCCTTTTATTGTATCTATATCCTCATTTTTTTCTAGCTCTTTAAATATGTTTTCATATCTACTTAAGAAAAATTTTCTCTCTGGATAACATTCTTTTAATTTATATATAACTTCAAATATATTCTTTTGAATTGGCATTTGGTCATGTCCATTTGGAAGTATTATATGGTCAGTAGTTGCACCCTTATCAAGAACCGGTAAATATTTATCCATTCTTGTTCTTAGCTCATCTTCATTCATTGGTAGATATTTTCCTATTGCATAACCTAATGGAAGTATTTGAACCAAAACAGAAGACCCATCATCACTCTTCCAATTAAACTCTGTTTTATTAGTTCCTTTTCTTTCAGAACATCCTCTCCAAAACATTGAGTATTTTATATCAAACCCATTTAGTATTTGTGGTATTTGAGCACTTTGACCAAATGAATCTGGTAAATATCCTATTTTCATATATTCTCCAAATTCATCACAATCTTTTATTCCATATAGTAAATTTCTAAGTATGGATTCTCCACCAACTACCATTTCATCAGTTTGAGTATACCAAGGACCTATTATTAGCCTTCCTTCTTGAACTAATTTTTTTATTCTCTCCTTACATTCAGGCTTAACTGCTAAATAATCTTCTAATATAGCAGTTTGACCATCCATCACATAATATGGATAGTTATGATTATTTTCTAACATATCCATTATTTCTTCCATATTATTTACAAGTAATATTCTAGATTCCTCAGTTGAGAAGTACCATTCTCTATCCCAATGCATATGAGGAACTATGTGTACATTTTTTTTCATTGCTTATCCTCCAAAACTTATCTGATAATATTTTCTGTCTAATTAAAAATCCAATAAAAATACTACTGAGTTTACAAAATTTTTTAATATTTATTTTATCACTATAATTAAACCTTTGATTTAAACATCTAATAACGTATCTTTTAATGTATCTTTCTTTGATTTTTTTGTTTCCTAGTTATTATTAATAATATTGCTGATATTATAGCTCCAAGTACTGCCGCAAAGAACCATATTGATGCTATAATAAATCCTGACATACTTCCCTCTAAAAGCGCCAATGAGAATATCCCCGCTCCAGGCACTTGAAGACCTATATTGAAGAATGCTACTATAGACCCAGTTATGGCTGAACCAGCTACCAATGATGGTATAACACGGATTGGGTCCTCTATCATAAATGGTATTGCACCTTCAGTTATTCCAGCCAATCCTAATATCCAAGTTTGCTTTCCTATTTCCTTTTCTGATTCTGAAAATAAATCTCTGCCTAAAACAGTAGCTATTGTAACTCCAAAAGCTGAAACCATCTTAACTGATGCAAATATTGCATAAGGTATAAAATTTCCACTTGCTATTGCTCCTATTGCAAATGTATAGGCTGCTTTATTTATTGGTCCACCTAAGTCAAATGAAACCATAGCTCCTATTATTGCACCTAGTAGTATTGCATTTACTCCAGTCATCCCATTTAACCAATTTATAAGACCATTGTTAAGTGCTGCTACAGGCTTTCCTACTACAAATAACATCAATAAACCTACTACCAAAGAACCAACTACTGGATATACCCAAAAACTTACGAATCCAGCTAATGTGCCTTTGGCTGGTATATTCTTCTTTAAAAATTTTACTATATAACCAGCAAGTAAACCTCCTAACATACCTCCAAGAAATCCACTACCTATTAAATCAGCTGCTAGACCTGCTGCAAATCCTGGTCCAAGACCTGGTTTTTCAGCTAGTGAGTAAGACATATATGCTGATAATACTGGAACCATCAATGTACCTAACATACCTCCAGAAAGCTTTCTTAATTGCCATAACCAAGAACCTTCTTGATTGTATAGTTCTTGTAGACCAAATGCTTGAGATGCTAATACTGCAAATGCAAGTATCATACCTCCTGCCACAATAAGTGGTATTATATGAGATACTCCTGTAAGTATTGCTGATTTTACATCTTTTTTCCATGATGATTTTTCACAATATGATATATCAGATGATTTTTCTATATAATCACCTTTACCTTGTTTTTGTGCTACTTCTAAAGCTTCGTATATTATTTCTTTTGCTCTTTTTAGTGGAGCTGCTACTGACGTTTTTATGTTTGGCAAATGTTCAAATCTTTCTGTATTTTTAGGTGCTACATCTGTTGCATATATTATTGCATCTGCCCTTTTTATTATATCTGGTGTATGAGGGTCCACCATACCATTAGCTCCTTGCTTTTCTACATACACATCCACACCGATTTCTTTACCAGCTTTAATTAATGCTTCTGCTGACATATATGTATGTGCTATACCTGCAGGGCATGCTGTTATTGCTAATATAATTTTTTTTGATTCATTTTGAATCCTAATCTCTTCTTTTATTTGTTCTTTCTTTTCTTTTATATCTAAGTTATTAAATAACTCTTTCTTAGTTTTTGAATTTAACAACATATTCATATAATCTTCATTTGACAATCTAGTAACTAACTCAGAAAGTATTTGTATGTGTGTATTTCCACCTTCACTTTCTGGTACTGCTATTAAAAATATTAGCTCTACTTTATTATTTGGGTCTACGCTTTCCCAATTTTCTATTGGTGTCTCTAAGGTCATAGCTGCAAATGAAGCTTCTTTAACTGACTTAGATTTTCCATGAGGAATTGCAAGCCCTCTTTCAAAACCTGTTGGAGATAAAGTTTCTCTGTACATTACAGCTTCTAAATATTCCTCATAAGATGTTAACTTGCCTTCATCATATAGCTTTCTTGCTAAGAACTTTATTGCGTCTTTCTTTGTTTTTATTTTTTGTTTTAAAAAAACAAGGTTTTCATTTGTGATTTTCTTAAATTCCAAAATTACGCCCTCCTTAAATCATTTAATGCTATGAATATAGCATAAAATAAATTATGAAAATGTTTTTTTGAAATTATACACACAATTTCTTCTTAAAAAATAAAGATTTGTGTATTTATACACAAATCTCTATCTTAACCAGTATTGCTCTATTATTGCTCTCATAATCATCATAATTGGAACCTTATCTGATATATTGTACCCATTTACTTGTTTAATTGTTGAATAGCAATATAAACTTATATCTGCAATTTGTTGCAATTGATTTTCACATATATGTGTTAGAGCTACTACCTTACAACCCTTATTAACTGCTGTCTTTGCTGCTTCTATAACTTCTTTCGTTTCTCCACTTAAACTAAGTGCGAAAAACATATCTTGTTCACCTAATTTTCCTATATCATGAAGTACTTCATGTCTTTGACTATAGTAAGTTATATTATCATGCCCACCTCTAATTTCTTTTACTAATATCTCACATAAAGGAATGTTTTGACCTATTCCATAAACTATAATACTCCTAGATTTTTGAATTATATCTGCTACTTTATTTATTTTTTCATAATCTATTAGCTCTAATGTCTTTTTTATATCTGATTCAAAACCATTTTTTGGCTCTTTATTCTCATTTTTTAACTCTTCTTTTAAATTATTTTTTAGTTGAGAGAAACCATCATACTCCATTTTTTTACATAGCCTAACTATGGTATTTGGGACAGTAAAAAATTTATCTGCTAAAGATTGTATTGATAATTTTACTATTTCTTCTTTGTTTTTTCTCATATATTCAATTATCATGTCTTCTGTATCTGTAAATTTATACTCATATTTTTTTGCTCTTTCATAAAATTCCATAGTTTCTCCTCCATCTATTTTATTATTCATAAATATAATACTCTGTATTATCTAAATTTTTTAGTAATATTTTTAATTTTTTCACATATATTATACCTTTTATTATACATAAAAAATAAGTACTTCCTATATTGATGGAGATAATTTAAAAGTGTGTTGTTTAATATACTTAGTTATCTTTTGAATATAATCGATTTGACATTATCATTAACAGATATTAGAATTTAAGATAGATTAATTTTTATCGCAACTTGATAAATCATAACTTAATTCTATATAAGTGAGGTGAAAAGAGTATGTTTACAGATATAAGAAGCAAACGAGTTATATTTGTTGCCCATTGTGTGCTAAATCAAAATTCTATTTCAGATGGTACTGCTGATTATCCTAGCACAAATACGGATGTTGTTCGTATTCTAATATATTTATGTTATTAACAAGGATGTAAAGCCTAATTTTACAAAGGTTCTACATCCTATATTCATTTACAGAAGATGCATTTGTCAAAAAAATCCTAAAATTTTGTCAGCAAACTAATTATATATCTTGCTATTTTATTTTGATTTACACAATATTTAGTTAATATAAAACCTTATATGTTGATAGAAAATCAACATGACCTTTAGATTTAATTGTTAGTTTTTAAAAGCTCTTTAAAAGGTCTCTAAAATCAACCAACTCAATATTATTTCTTCTTAACCATATTTTAACTTCCTTATCACATAGCATTGCATGTTCATATACTCTCTCTTGAATAAGAGAAGATGATTTTATAAGACTATAATCTATAAATCCTGGATGAGTAACCCTGAACCTCCCATGACTAAAGTCACAGGGTTCCTGCTTCATAGAATTTTGCATACTAAAATATGTCTTACTAATTCTCCACAGGCTATCCCCGTAGTTCCTACGGTTCTTACATAAGTTATTTATTTT